>OCPT01000035.1_pt1 | contig 106476 bp, 103 predicted proteins | sample 1538741 | NCBI WGS metagenome assembly OCPT01 (sample SAMN04571723, study PRJEB22368) | human gut metagenome | biome: human gut; material: stool | host: Homo sapiens | place: Luxembourg | collected 2012-12-06 | reverse complement strand
AATTAGTTCTTAAATCATAATTAAGGACTAGTTCAATTTGATATTGCAATTTAGAGTTGTTTTTCCATAAAAAAATAATACAAAAACCACCTTATTTTAAGTGTTTTTATGAAAGCTACGGTATGAGAACATAAGTTTGCTATACTCTCCTTACTGTGGTATAATATTACCAAAGAATCGTGAGGTGCAATTACTATGATTATTAAGGAAAATTCAGATAAACAAACTCAAATATATAACTTTTTAATTGAATTTACAAAATCAAAGGGGTATCCACCTTCAGTTAGAGAGATATGTCAAGCAGTTAGCTTGAAATCAACTTCAACTGTTCATGGACATTTAAAGAGATTAGAGAAAAAAGGATTAATATATAGAGATCCAACTAAGCCAAGAGCTTTAGAAATAGTAGAATTATCTAATGAAGAAAAGGAATTAATAGATATTCCTATAGTAGGTAAAGTTACTGCTGGTATGCCTATTTTAGCTACAGAGAACATAGAAGACATGTTTCAAATACCAATAAACTATGTTAAGCACAATAATGATTTATTTATTTTAAAAGTTACTGGAGACAGTATGATAGAAGCTGGAATCTTAGATGGTGATTTAGCAATAATAGAACAGAAAAACATAGCAACAAATGGTGATATTGTAGTAGCTCTAATAGAAAATGAAGCTACTATAAAAAGATTTTTTAAGGAAAATGGATTTATAAGACTACAACCGGAAAACAAAAACTATGAACCTATAATAGTTGAAGATTGCTCTATTTTAGGTAAATTAGTAGGAATTTATAGAGCTTATTAAGAAAAAATGCTAGGGAATTTTATGCGTTACAAATTTCCTAGCGTTTTTTCTTATTTAACAATATAAAAACTTATTATTTTCTTATTATTTACTAAATATTAAGCTATAATCTATACGGAATATTAAATTACACAAATTATTCTACATTCTCAATCCATTAATAACTCAATTTACAAATCAACATATATTATGAATTCAACTTACTTTCTAAAACTTCTTTTTCATATTTTAAAGTTTTTATATCTAATTCTAAGGTTCTTTTCTCTAATTCTAGCCTACTTTCAAAATCCTTTCTAAGCTTCTCAGACTCTTTTTCTGCCATTTTAGAGTATTTAACCTCTAATAACTCTAACTCCTTCTTATGATCCTTTCTCATAGCTTCTACAAGCTTTTTGTATGATTCAACTTCTTCCTTATAGGACTTCTCTTTTTCCTCATAGAAATTTAGTTTTTCTTTAAGAGATTCCTTTTCTAATTCTAGAGATTTTATATGAGATTCTCTTTCTTTTAAAGAAGCTCTATCCTCTTCTCTCTTATTTCTTAACTCTTCATTTTCACTTTTTAAAGATTCTAAAGATTTTAAAGAAGCTATTTCTTCTTTATTTTTTTCTATCAAATCATAGTTTCTAGATACTAATTGAGATAAGGTGCTTTTATCTTTTTCTAAAGTTTTTATATTTTCTTTAAGCTCTTCTATTTCCTTTGTTTTAGCTTTATTATCCTCTTTTAAAGTCCTATCTCTTTCTATAAGCTCCTCTTCTCTTCTTTGAAGCCTCTCTATGGTCACATCCTTTATAGAAAGCTTCTTAAAAAATTCCTCTTCTGCTCTTTTTCCTGCATCCTCACTCATTTGAAGAGAAGTTAAGAAAAGTTGGTTTATCTTGTTTAAATAATCTTGAAAAGACTCTATTTCTAACTTTCTTTCTATCAATGTTGATTTAGAATTCTCTAATTCATACAGTGATATTAAGGCATCTAAACATTGTCCTTGATTTCCAAACTCATCAGATGCTATTTTCTTGAATTTATCAAAAGTTTCTTCAGTTACCCTAAAGCTTTTTACTTTTAATTCTTTGTTTCTGCTCTCTTCCAAAATATCCTTCCACCTTTCTTTGTAATACAATATGTAATATATAAAATGTAATACGTAATATTAAATTGTTTAACTATTTTAATTATATCTTATAAAAAAGATTTATTCCATAAAAAGAATATAAAAAATAGGCCTTTATCAAAATAAATTTCAATAAGATTTAAAGTAAATAGTTTATGAGAAATATCTTTGTAAATCTTATTGTTTTTTGATAAAAGCCTATGTTAATTTTTGTATTTACTAATTTAAATTAGCATATTATTTAAAAATGTTATTTAAAGCTATTAATACACCTATTTTAGCATGGTCAAAAGTTAATCCACCTTGTAAATAAGCTATATATGGCTCTCTTATAGGTGCATCTGCTGAAAGTTCTATAGAAGAACCTTGAATGAAGGCACCAGCTGCCATAATAACCTCATCTGAATATCCTGGCATAGCCCATGGTTCACATTCAACGAAAGAATCTATTGGTGAAGCATATTGAACACCCTTACAGAATTTTATAAGTTTTTCTTTATCATTAAATTTTATAGCCTGAATTATGTCACTTCTCTTGTCATTATATTTAGGAAGAACTTCAAATCCAGCAAGCTCCATTATTCTAGCACAGAATATTGCTCCTTTTAAGGCTTCTATAGCAACATGAGGAGCTAAGAATAATCCTTGGTAGAAATCTTTCATCACTCCAAATGTACATCCACATTCTGCTCCTATACCAGGTACAGTAAGTCTATAAGATGCTTGCTCTACATATTTTTCTTTTCCTACTATGTATCCACCAGTTGGAGCTATTCCTCCACCTATGTTTTTAATTAATGATCCTGCTATTAAATCAGCACCAACATCTGTAGGTTCTATTATATCTATAAACTCTCCATAACAATTATCAACAAATACTATTAAGTCTTCTCTTAATTCTTTTATAGCTTTTATTGCTTCTCCTAATTCTTTAACTTGGAAAGCATTTCTCCAGCCGTATCCAGTTGATCTTTGCATATGTATTAATTTTATTGATTCATCTTCTTTAATCACTTCTAAAGCTTTTTCTATATTAATCTTTCCATCTACAAGATCTACTTGCTTATAATTAACACCGTACTCTTTTAATGATCCTATATTTTCTTCTCCACTTATACCAATTACACTATGCAAAGTATCATAAGGACTACCAGTAACAGCTAATATAGTATCTCCAGGTCTTAAGTTTCCAAATAAAGCTGTTCCTAGAGCATGAGTTCCATTAACAAAATGTGGTCTAACTAAAGCTTTTTCAGCATTAAAGATTCTAGCATAAACTAAATCTAAAGTATCTCTTCCAATATCACCATAACCATATCCTGTTGAATTAGTGAAATGATTATCTGAAATTCTTTCCTCTTGGAAAGCCTTAAGAACTTTTAATTGATTATATTCTCTTATTTCATCATATATTTTAAATTCATTTTCTACATCAATTATAGCTTGATTATAAAGCTTTATAGTTTCATCTGTGAAACCATATTGTTTTTTTAGTAATTCTATAGTTGCATTAAGCATTATTATACCCCCGCATTATTAAAATATCGTACATTTATAAATCTTATCATATAGAAAAAAAATAGGCAAACCATCTAGGGTTTACCTATTTTTTTCTATATTTAATTATCAAAAACTTGCGCACTATTAAATAAAATAGGTTTAGCTGGTGATACTGTGCTTATAGCATGTTTATAAACTAATTGTTGCTTTCCATCACTATCTAAAACTACTGTAAAGCTATCGAACCCTTTAACGATCCCCTTTAATTGAACCCCATTTACTAAAAATATTGTTACAGGAATTCTTTCCTTTCTTGCATTGTTTAAGAATATATCTTGTAGGTTATTGATTGACTTATTCATTCTATTGCCCTCCATAAATTTTAATATAATTTAATTATAAACCTAAGAATTTATTATGTCATTAATAATTTTATAAGAAATATCTTCTTCAGAGGAGAAAGTATCTTTATCTATAAATATAGCTCTAGGATCCTTTCTAAACCAAGTAAGCTGACGTTTAGCATAGTTTCTGCTCCCTTGCTTAATCATCTCTATGCATTGTTCTAAAGAGATTTTGCCATCAAGATAATATAAAACTTCTTTGTATCCTATACCTTTCATTGATTGCATATCATCAGTTAATCCCATAGCTTTAAGATTCTTAACCTCTTCTAAAAGACCTTTTTCAAACATTATATCAACTCTTTTGTTTATTCTTTCATAAAGCTTTGCTCTATCCATATTAAGTACATAATAATATATATTATATGGAGTTTCATAAATACTATTCTTAGCTTTAAAAGATGAAAATGGTTTTCCAGTTAACTTATAAGTTTCTAATGCCCTAATTACCCTTTTTCTATTATTAAAATGTATTGAATTATAGCTTTCTAAATCAATATCTTTTAGCATTTCATGTAAATATTCATTTCCATGCTCATTAGCTATTTTTTCAAGCTCTTCTCTATACTCTTCATCCTTATCACTTTCTGCAAAATTCATATTGCATATGATTGAATTTATATATAGTCCAGTTCCTCCTACTAATATAGGAAGTTTCCCTCTACTTTGTATATCTTTAATTTTCTCTGTAGCTAGTTCTTTAAATTCAGCTACACTAAATTCCTTACTAGGATCAACAAAATCTATTAAATAGTGAGGAATACCTCCCATTTCTTCCTTAGAAATTTTAGCTGAACCTATATCCATGTATTTATATATTTGCATAGAGTCAACAGAAATTATTTCACCATTTAGCTTCTTTGCTAGATCTACTGAAAGGTCACTTTTTCCTACGGCTGTTGGCCCAGCAATAATAAGTAAATTATTATTCATTTAAACTGTATCTCTCCTTAAGTTATTCTTTTAAACTTCTTATCTAATTCATAACTAGTAAATTTAATTATGGTTGGACGTCCATGTGGACAGTGAAAAGGATCATTTATATATCTTAAATCTTCTATTAAGTTTTCCATTTCTAGTATGCTTAAAACATCATTAGCCTTAACTGCCGCCCTACAGGACATAGATGCTATTTTATTATATTTAACCTCTACAGTTTCTCCAGTACCCATTTTCTTTAAGTTATTTATCATAGATATTATTAGCTCTGTTGGATTTAATTTATCTAAAAAGTATGGTACCTCTTCAATTCTTATAGAATTATCACCAAAATCACTTATTTTAAATCCTGCCTTTTCAAAAATCTCTTTATTTTCATCGTAATAAAGATAATCCTCTGTAGGCAATGTTACTACTAGTGGAATCATTAGAGGTTGAATTTCAACCTTCTTTTTAGCTATATCTGAAGAATACTTTTCAAATAAAATCTTCTCATGAGCTGCATGTTGGTCTATTAAATATAAAGTAGAATCATACTCAGCTAATATATAAGTTTTATTAAATTGACCAATAACTTTTAGCTTAGGGAATTTTGCTTCCCTATAAATTCTTTCCTCTAGGGAATTTCCATATTCATTCTTATTACATTTATAATCACTTGATTCAAGTGAATCATAAGTATTTTCACTTACTTTATCTTTAAGTTCATTTTTTATAAGTATAGGATCATAAGAAATCTCTCTTTTAGCTGAAACCTCTTTAAAATCATTATTTTCTAAAGAGTTATTAAACTTAGAAGATTCCTCCTGATTTTCTTTTGATAAGAAATCTACTGGAATATTAACCTCTGTTTTAGCTTCATAATCCTTAGAAGGATTATAAGAATAAATCTCTTCTTTTCTTTTATCATCGCTTACCTTATAATTTATATTTTCTTTTAACTTTTCTAAGGTACTTATTTCCTTATCTAAGCTTTCCTGAATAACTTCTTCTTTTAAAGCTTCAAATTTTTTCTCCTCTTCTTCTGGAAGAGTAAAGGTGTCTTTTACATATTCCCTCATAGCTGAATGAACAGCATCAAAGACTAACTTGAATATAAAACGTTCATCTTTAAATTTAATTTCAGATTTTGTTGGATGTATGTTAACATCTATAAGCTCTGGATAAGTATCTATAAATAATACGAAGAATGGAAACTTACCTGTAACGTTAAAGGATCTAAAGGCATTTTCCACAGCTACAGTTAAGCTTCTATTTTTTACATATCTCTTATTTACAAAAAGACTTTGATTATTTCTAGATGCTCTTGCTAAGGTATCATTTCCTATAAATCCATAAACAGAAGCTGTGTCCTTATGCTCTTCAAAATATATTAAATTTTCAGCAGTGGACTTACCATAAATAGTTCTTATAACATCTATTAATTTTCCATTGCCATAAGTATTTAAAATCTTTTTATTATTATTAAATAATTTAAATGATACATCTGGGTTAGCTAGTGAAATTCTATTTACTAAGTCATTTATTAAGGCACTTTCTCTAGCCGTTGTCTTTAAAAACTTCTTTCTAGCAGGTACATTAAAGAATAAATCCCTAACCTCTATTTGAGTTCCTCTATTCATAGAACAATCTGTTAAAGATTCTTTTTCTCCCCCGCTAATTATTAGCTCCTTACCCATGTCAAAGTCTTCTGTTTTACTTTTAAAATCAATCCTTGAAATAGAAGCTATACTAGGCAAAGCTTCTCCTCTAAATCCAAGGGTATTTATACTAAATATATCATAAGTATCTTTTATTTTACTTGTAGCATGAGGATTAAAAGCTTTTTCAACATCCTCTGGATGAACTCCTGAGCCATCATCTATTATTTTTATAAGAGATTCTCCACCATTTTGAATCTCTATAGTTATATTTTTTGCCCCTGCATCTAATGAATTTTCTACAAGTTCTTTAACCACAGAAGAGGGTCTTTCAACAACCTCTCCTGCTGCTATTTTATTTGCTGTATCTGCATTTAAAATATTTATTCTATTCAAAATTTATAACAGCTCCTTCCCATAAGCTAAATTAAATTTTTAGCTTCTTTAACTAGAGCATATAATCTATTCATAGCCTCCATAGGATTTAAAGATAAAATATCAACTTCTGAAAGTTCTTTTATCAAATTATCTTTTCCTATGGCAGAAAAATCTAATTGTATTTGATCATCTTCTTTTTTATGTGTTTTATCCTCTAAAGCTTTTGAAATAATTTCTTCTTTAATTTCAATTTTATCCTCTTCTACTAGAGTTTCTTTAACTTCATAGGAGGCTTCAATAGAGACTTCCTTCATTTCTTCTTTTGAAGCATTTACTTCTTTAAGAGCTAAATCTAAGTTATCCTTTGAAGATTCCATTTCAAGAGCTTCTAAGATTTCCTTAGCTCTATTTATTACCTCGTCTGGAATACCAGCAAGTTTAGCAACCTCAATACCATAAGATTGATCTGCTCCACCTTCTATTATTTTTCTTAAGAAGATAATATTGTTATCAACTTCCTTCACAGCTACTGAATAGTTTCTAACTCCGTGAATTTCTCCTTCTAATTTAGTTAACTCATGATAATGAGTAGCAAAAAGAGTTTTACATCTTAAATTTTTATTCTTACATATATACTCTATAACAGACCAAGCTATACTTAATCCATCATATGTACTCGTTCCTCTTCCAACTTCATCTAAAAGAACCAAGCTATTTTCTGTAGCATTTTTTAAAATGTTAGAAACTTCCCACATTTCAACCATAAATGTACTTTTACCACCTGCTAAATCATCAGAAGCTCCTATTCTAGTAAAGATTTTATCTACTACACTTATATTAGCCTTACTAGCTGGCACAAAAGAACCTATTTGACACATTAAAGTAATAATAGCTACCTGTCTCATATATGTTGATTTACCAGCCATATTAGGCCCTGTTATTATAAGAAGTTGATTATCATCTTTATTTATAATGGTGTCATTAGGAATAAACTCTCCCTTAGGAATTACCTTTTCAACAACAGGGTGTCTTCCATTTTCTATTTTAGTTTCTCCATCTTCATTAATTTCAGGTTTTATAAAATCATTTTCTAAAGCTACAAAGGCTAAATTGCTTATACAATCTAGTTCAGCAATTATCTTAGCAGTAGTCTTTAACCTATCTATATGATTTTCAACTTCATTTCTTATATCTAGGAAAATATCATATTCTAAAGAGCAAAGTTTTTCACTAGCTCCTAAAAGTTTTTCTTCTATTTCCTTAAGTTCTGGAGTAATAAATCTCTCTGCATTAGCTAAAGTTTGCTTTCTTATATATCTTCCTTCAGGAATAGAACTGTAATTAGCCTTAGATATTTCTATATAATAACCAAAAACCTTATTAAATCCTACCTTTAAAGATTTTATGCCAGTAAACTCTCTTTCTCTATTTTCTAAGCTAGATATCCAATCCTTACCGTTAGTCTTAGCAAGTCTTAATTCATCTATTTCGCTATTAAATCCATCCTTTATTAAATCACCATCTTTTAATGTTAGAGAGGGATCTTCTTTTATAGATTTTTCTAAAAGCTCATAAATATCTCTTAAGTCATCTAAATTATGATGATAATTCTTTAGAAGACTTGAAGTGCAATTTTCTATAATTCCTTTTACATTAGGAATTTTACCTATAGATGTCTTTAATGCTATTAAATCCTTAGCATTAGCATTCTTGTTTGAAATTTTACCTAATATTCTCTCTATATCATAAATATCATGTAAAGCTTCTTTAAGAGAGTCGTTTAAAGAAAGATCATTAAATAATTCTTCAACAGCATTTAATCTTAAAGTTATCTTTTCCTTATTAACAAGAGGTTCTTCAATCCATCTTCTAAGCATTCTACTTCCCATAGAAGTTTCTGTCTTATCTAATACCCAAAGAAGAGAACCTTTCTTGCTTTTTTCTCTTAAATTCTCTGTAAGCTCTAAATTTCTTCTAGAACTTAAATCTATAGTCATAAAATCAACCAAACTATATACTTCTATATCATTTATATTAGTTAAGCTTATTTTTTGAGTATCTAGTATGTATTTAACTAAAGCATTACTTGATTTCTTAATCATTAAACTTAGAGAGTTTGATTTTTCTCCAAATTGAGAATTTAATACTTCCTCAAATTTTTCTTCAAAATATTCTATAGGCTTTCTACTTATTAAGGCTGGAGTAGTTAATGTTATATCTTTTATAAGCTCTTGGTCTAAAGAATCTAAAAGTATTATTTCTTTAGGATTAAACTTAGATATTTCATCTAAAATAACTCCCTTTTCTAACTCTCCCTCTGTAGCTAAGAAATCTCCAGTAGAAATATCTGTTATAGCTAGTGAACATCTATTTCTCTCTAAATCTGAATATATAGTCATTATATAATTGTTCTTTGTTTCCTCAACAAAAGAAGAATCTGTATATGTTCCAGGAGTTATAACCTTTATAACATCCCTTTTAACAATTCCTTTAGCAACTTTAGGATCTTCAACTTGTTCACAAATAGCAACCTTATATCCTTTAGCTACTAATCTTCCTATATATGAATTAGATGCATGAAACGGAATTCCACACATAGGTGCTCTTTTTTCTAAGCCACAATCTCTTCCAGTAAGAACTAATTCTAATTCCCTTGCAGCTGTTTCTGCATCCTCAAAGAACATCTCATAGAAGTCTCCAAGTCTAAAAAACAGAATACAATCCTTATAATTTTCCTTTATTTCAAAATACTGACGCATCATAGGCGTTAAAGCCATTTTAAGCACCTCCATCATTTCTATATGCTAAAACCTTATAACATTTTCTAAAAATATCATAATGAATAACTACTATAACTTTTAAATATAAATTCTCTTCATTTAATTACTAAAACCTAAAAACTTTTCTTTAAAAAGTTAATAAAATATACTTTGATTTTTTAAAATGTTAATTATGTCATACTAATTATTCTAACATATTTTTTATGTAAGAAAAAACTAAAGCCTAAAATTAGACTTTAGTTTTTATCTAAATAATTATATTAATTAAATATCTCTTTTTCAAGTTCTTTTAACCACTTTTTATCTAAAGGTGGAACTCCCTCTAATCTATATGGAATATTAAGCCCCTCATATTTATTTACACCTAAAACATGATAAGGTAAAAGTTCAACCTTTTCTATATTATTAAGACCATCTACAAATTTTTTAATTCTCATTAAATCTTCTTTATTATCTGTATATCCAGGAACTACAACATGTCTTATCCACATTTTTTTATTCATGGACTGAGCTACCTTTAGAAACTCTAAGGATTTATCTATTGGAACCCTTACTAAATTCTTATATTTTTCAGGATCAGTTTCCTTTACATCAAATAATATAAGGTCAACATATTCAAGAATTTCTTCGTAATTTCCTAATCCAACACCTGCAGTATCTAATGTAGTATGTATTCCTTCCTTCTTACATAATTTTAAACACTCTAGTAAAAATTCTGGTTGAAGAAGAGGCTCTCCACCTGAGAAAGTAACACCACCACCTGATGCATTAAAATATGTTTTAAATCTTTTTATTTTATTTACAAGCTCCTCTGGAGTATATTCAGCCCCTTTATCTTTACACCAAGTATCTGGATTATGACAAAAAGCACATCTTATGTTGCATCCTTGCATAAAAACTACGAATCTTATACCAGGTCCATCTACTAAGCCCATAGTTTCTAATGAATGAATTCTTCCTTTAACCATAACGCTTTTCCTCCTTACGGTAAACATTTCAAAAAAGAGTGTATAAAGCCTTCACCTTATACACTCTTATTATATAAGATTATAGAGAATCGTGGAATGTTCTGCTTATAACCTCTAATTGTTGATTTCTAGTTAATCTATTGAAATTAACAGCATAACCTGATACTCTGATTGTTAATGTTGGATACTTTTCAGGATGCTCCATAGCGTCCATTAAAGTTTCTCTGTTAAATACATTAACATTTAGATGGTGGGCTCCTTGTTTGAAGTAACCATCCATAATAGCAACTAAGTTATCTATTCTAGAATCTTCTTCTTTTCCTAAAGCATCTGGAACGATTGAGAATGTGTTTGATACACCATCTTCACAAACTTCACAGTATGGAATTTTAGCAACTGAGTTTAAGCTAGCTAAAGCTCCACTGTTATCTCTTCCATGCATTGGGTTAGCTCCTGGAGCAAATGCTTCACCAGCTTTTCTTCCATCTGGAGTTGAACCTGTTTTCTTACCATAAACTACGTTTGAAGTAATAGTTAAGATTGATAATGTGTGCTTAGCACCTCTATATAATGGATGTTTCTTAAGCTCACTTGAGAACTTTCTAACTATTTCTACAGCTAAATCGTCAACTCTGTCATCATCATTTCCGTATTTAGGGAAGTCACCTTCGATTTCAAAGTCTACAGCTATTCCATTTTCTCTTATAGGTTTAACTTTAGCGAATTTAACTGCGCTTAATGAGTCAGCTACAACTGATAAACCAGCTATACCAAAGGCCATTAATCTTCCTACATGAGTATCATGTAAAGCCATTTGTCCAGCTTCATAAGCATATTTATCATGCATGTAGTGGATAACATTCATTGTATCTACATAAAGCTTAGCAACGTACTCTAAAACTTTATCATAGTTAGCTCTTAATTTATCATAATCTAAAACTTCGTCTGTTATTGGCTCTAAACCTTTAATAACAACTTTACCTGATTTTTCATCAATACCACCATTTATAGTGTAAAGTAAAGCTTTAGCTAAGTTAGTTCTAGCTCCGAAGAATTGCATTTGCTTACCAATTTGCATTGCTGATACACAACAAGCTATTGAGTAATCATCTCCATATATAGGTCTCATTAACTCATCATTTTCATATTGAATTGAGTCAGTTTTAATTGATACCTCAGCACAGAATTTTTTGAATCCTTCTGGTAATCTATCTGACCATAAAACAGTCATATTGGGTTCTGGAGCAGGTCCTAAGTTTATTAAAGTTTGAAGATATCTAAATGAGTTTTTAGTTACTAATGGTTTACCATTTACACCCATACCTCCAATACCTTCTGTTACCCAAGTTGGATCTCCAGCAAATAAATCATTATACTCAGGAGTTCTTAAGTGTCTAACTAATCTTAATTTTATTATAAATTGATCTATTAATTCTTGAGCTTCTAACTCAGTTAAAGTTCCTGCCTTAAGATCTCTTTCTATGAAAATATCTAAGAAAGTAGAAGTTCTTCCTAGAGACATTGCTGCTCCATTGTTTTCTTTAACTGCAGCTAAGTATCCAAAGTATAAGAATTGAACTGCTTCCTTAGCATTTGCAGCTGGTTTAGATATATCAAAACCATATCTTGCAGCCATTGATTTTATTGCTTCTAAAGCTCTTATTTGCTCTGAAACATTCTCTCTTAATTGAATATATTCTTCTACTGAGCCTTCGCTTTCAAATGATATATTAGCATAATCTTTTTTCTTTTCTTCTATTAGATAATCTATACCGTAAAGGGCAATTCTTCTATAGTCACCTATAATTCTTCCTCTACCATAAGCATCTGGAAGACCAGTTAAAAGACCAGCAGATCTTGCAGCTCTTGTTTCAGCTGAGTATGCATCGAATACACCTTGGTTATGAGTTTTTCTATAAGCATTAAAGTGTTCTCTTATACTGCTATCTAATTCATAGCCGTATTCTTTTAAAGAACTTTCAACCATTCTCATTCCACCGAAAGGATTAACTATTCTTTTAAGTGGTGCATCTGTTTGGAAACCAACGATAACTTCGTTATCTTTATCTAAATATCCAGGCTCATAATTGTCTATTCCAGATACTCTATCTGTAGCAACATCTATAATGCCTTTTTCTATTTCTTCTATAATTAACTTTTGAGCTTTTTCTAAAACTGCATCAGTTCTTTTTGTTGTTCCTTCTAAGAAACTCTTGTCTCCCTCATATGCAGTAAAGTTCTTTTGTATGAAGTTTCTAACATCTATCCCGTTTTGCCATACTCCTTCTTTAAAGCCTTCCCATTGTTTAAACATATGGTCTTCCCCCTCTTTTAATTGAAAATAATTATCAATTTAAACTTATCATATATTTATAATATTGTAAAGAGTTTTGATAACGAATTTCAATTTCTTTCATATAATTTTTCTAATTTATTATAATTTAAATTTAATTAAAAAATAATCATTTAAATTATAATGTATTTAAAAAAAAATATAAATAATAAATATTTAAAATTTTCACATACTTAATAGTTTATAAATAAAAAAATCACAATTATTGCCAAATACTTTTTTTATCTTTAATTTAAATAATACTAAAAAATATATTCTATTTATTAATGTAATAAACACCTTTCAAAATTATCTATTTTTTACAAATTTATTTTTATTAATATTAATCTTTTTAAAAGAAAAAAGAGTATAACTTATATACTCTATAATAAAAATAATATATTTTTTTAAGATTTAATAAAAATCAAACTTTTATTAAAAATTTTTTCTAGTCAAAAGTTCCTTATATCCTAACTTATTTAAAAGCTTTGCAAAATTAGATAACTCTTTTTTAAATGCTATTATAATTGGTTTCTTTTTGTCTTTTAAGTATATATTTACAATATTATTTTTGTAATCTAAATTAAAATAATCTATATCAGACTTTTTTATTAATTTAAAATTTCGCTTAATTGTAAAATGAAATTGAACTAAATAAAAAAATCCATGGTGGATTAACCTGTGTTATGATTTAATCGCGAAACAAAATACAACACACGGAGGATAATCACCATGGACTATCAAAATCATAACACAGAGTCAAGAAAAAATAAACACTTAAATATGAAAGAGCGTATGATAGTTGAAATACGTCTTAAAGATGGATTTTCAGCTTATAAAATAGCAAAAGAACTAAATAGGCCTATAAATACCGTTTTAAACGAAATACGCCGTGGTACTACTAAGCAAATTAAGCAAGGTAAGGAATTTCATGTGTATTTTGCTGATACTGGTGAAGCTGTTTATAAGAAGAATCGCTTAAAATCATCACTTACATATCTAACTATATCCATAATCTATTAATATTTCATCTTTAACGTTAACAAATTATGTATATTATGTAAAGTTAATTGAAGTTATACTTTCTTTCCTATAATATCTAAATTGAGGTGATAAATATGAAAATAGGTACTAATTTACAAAGAATAAGAAAAGCTAAATATCCTAAAATAACTCAACAAGATTTAGCTAAAGCTACTGGACTAAGTAGAAGCTATTTATCTGATGTAGAACATAATAAATATAATCCTAGCTTAGATACTACTATAGCCTTAGCTAATGCTTTAGGGGTTACTCTTAATGAATTAGTATATAACATACCTACAACTAATAATAATGAGTTAGATAGTATAATAAATACATTAGTTACAACTAACTTAGATACTAAACAATTAGAGTTACTAAAGTTATATGTAAATACTCTTATCAAGTAGTAAATTTACACTAATACATTTTTGAAATTATATCGTACTTTTAATGATAATATTAAGTTGCATTTTATGGTTTATGAAAGGTGCAACTTTATTAAAGTATACACTTGATACAAACCTATTTACGCTTAACTTTTTCTTCTTTATATATTTTTTCTACTTAACTAGTTCTAGTTATAACCATATTTTCATTACTTACATAACTATGATTTCCCCTTTCTTTAGTAATTTTCATATAATTTCTTATATGTTCTTCCTTCACATCTTCTGCGAAAATGATATTATAATCATCTTTCAAGAACTTAAATAATAATTTTAGACTTCTTTCATAAAGCCTTATACTGGCTCTTCTTAAATCTCTATATTTACAACCTGTCATAAAATCATCTAATATATCTAATAATTCATGTTTCTTTTTATTAAGAGTTCTTGCCATAACAAAAAAAACACCTCCTGTTAATCTAATCAATTAACAAAAGATGTTTTTGTAACTTTTTAATTCATGTTTATTGGTCTCAAATCAAGTTTATTGACTTTTTTGTTATAGTATAATTATATAAATTATTCCATATCTAATTTATACCAAACATATTTTAGCCTATACTTCCTCTTACTTTACCCATTCTTACTATCCACTCATTTAGGATTTTAAGTTCTTCTGTGCTGTTACGCATTACATTTTCCTCAAGTCCCATTAAGTGCATAATTATTGGTTTTGTAGTTTTAAGTAAAGTATGGTAGAATTCATTTTCGTTTATGAAGTCATAATCTAATCCAAGGTTAAGAATTTCATTTACATATTTCATGTCTTCTTTATATTCTTGTCTAGCCTCTTCATCTATTATCTTCTTAGAAACTCCTCCATTTGCAAATCTAGCAGCAAATGCTAAGTCTTTTCTTAAGATTGGGTATATTTCTAAAAGTTTATCTATACCTTCTTGACCATACTTAGTTTTTATTTCATTTAATGCTCTACCCATTCCCATAAGTTCAGGTGGCATTCCTAATGTGTACATGGCCCCAGTAAATGATATAGCTCTTGGAACTGCATATTCTTTTGAGTTATCTATGCTAAGAATTTCTTGTTTTAATACTTCATCCTTAACTAAATCTGCTACATTGTCTAAGTTTGCTACTTCTCTATTATATTCTAATCCAGTTTTAGCTTTTGTTAATCTATCTCTATTCTTAGGAATAAAGTCAGATACAAATGAAACTGTATCTATTACCTTTAAGAATGTTTGAAGATAATGTTTTGAACAGATTCCTATGAATTCTTTCATTAAATCTTTATCTTCTTCACTAAAGTTTCTAGGTTTTGATTTCTCAATTTTTGCTTTTAATTCATTAACTGTATGTTTAGTTGCTTCTTCACCATGATCATATCTTAAAGCAGATTGGAATGTGAAAGTTTTAATTCCACTATATGTAGCAAGGATTTCATCTATGTTTTCTTCTGAGAAATGTCCTCTAAATGGAAGTGATCCACAACCTAAGATTGGGCTTATAGTTACACCATGTTTTTCTCCCCATTTATAAGCTCCATCAACTGCCATAAGAACTGATAAAACTCCTGAAATTAATCCATAAGACATAGCAGTATCAGATCTTGCTATCATTATTCTAAGATCTTTTAAAATATGTCCTTTACTCTTTTCTATTTCATAATGTTCATCTAATATTCTATTTATATTTACTAGTGCAGGTACATCCTCAACTAGAGGTATTATTCTAACACTATTTAAATCTAATTTAGTTTTGTAGTTTTTATTCCCCATATCAACTACTGAGTTAACTCTATCTTGAAACTCTGAAATTTCTTTACCAGTTTCAATCATAGGAACAACAACCTCTGAGATAGCTGGAGTTCCAGTTAATTCTTTTGATTGAACATTTGTTTCAATTATAGACATTATACTCATAAGTTGTCTAAATACTGATTCTTTATTTGCATTAGGTATTCTAGGAGTTACTCTAACGTCTTTTCCTGGAATTATACCATTTGAAATTAATCCTAATGCTATTTGTGATGTTTGATGGTAAGGTGTTAACTTTCCTTCAAAATCTATCATAACTTCTTCTATTCCTAAACCACCTTTATCTTGTGGTGTTAATCCTTTTATTGCTTCTGCTGGTTCTTGTTGTATTGAAATATAAGTTTCTACATTATCCGGATGTTGAGTCATCATAGAACAAGGTATCTTCATAATAAGTCCCCCTTTTCGCTTCAAAAAATGAAATTTACAAGTTAATTATATTGCAACATTCCATTAAAATCAAGTATTTTTAAAATAAAAATGCAATTTTTTTAAAAATCTACTTGCATTTTAAAGTTGCAAGAAAAGTTTCACAGAAAAATTCAACAGAAAAACATTTTCGCATTAACGAATTTTAATTTAATAAATAGTAAATATAATTCGCAATAAAGAATAATTTCATTATTTCAAACTATATTATTCCCAAATAATTTATATTAATTTATTAAAAGCTATATTTTTGTGAGCAAAATATTGACTAAGAAACCTTTTTAAACTTTAAAAAGATATTACTAGATAAGCTAAAATAAAAATATACCCTAATTAAACAAGAAAGATTACTTGCAAATTTATAAAAATTAAGTGGGATATATCAAAAACCTTGATACATCCCACTTTTAAATTATTATACTATTTCACCAATTAATGAGAATGGTTGTGCTCTAACTATTTTTAAGTTAACTAATTCACCTACTAGTTTTTCATCACCAGCAAAGTTAACTAATTTACCATTTCTAGTTCTTCCAGTTAATTTAGTTTCATCATTCTTACTTGGTCCTTCAACAAGAACTTCAACTACCTTACCTTCATATTCTTTATTTTTTATTACAACCTTTTTATTGATAGCTTCAACTAATCTATTGAATCTATCATGCTTTATGTCATCTGGAATTTGATTTTCCATTTTGTCAGCAGGAGTATGATTTCTTCTTGAATAGATAAATGTAAATGCTGAATCATATCCAACTTCTTCACAAAGACTTAATGTATCTAAGAAATCCTCTTCAGTTTCTCCTGGGAACCCAATTATTATATCAGTTGTTAAAGTAACATCTGGTATTTCTGATTTTATTTTCTTAACTAAATCTAAGTAATACTCTCTGTCATAGTGTCTATTCATCTCTTTTAATATTCTTGATGATCCACTTTGAACTGGTAAGTGAACTTGCTCACAAAGCTTATCACATTCCTTTATAGCCATGATAACATCATCACTTAAATCTTTAGGATGAGAAGTCATAAATCTAACTCTCTCTAACCCCTTAACTTCGTTAACTTTTCTTAAAAGACCGGCAAAGTCTATATCTTCTTCTAAGCCTTTTCCGTATGAGTTTACGTTTTGTCCTAATAAAGTTATTTCTTTATATCCTTTAGATACTAATTCTTCTATTTCTTTTATGATATCCTCAGATTTTCTACTTCTTTCTCTTCCTCTAACATAAGGAACTATACAGTATGTACAGAAATTGTTACATCCATACATGATAGTAACGAATGCTTTAACATCACTCTTTCTATCTATAGGTAATCCTTCAACAATTCCCTCTTCTTTGTTTAATATTTCCTTAACTTGAACACCTTCTTGAAGTACTCTATGTAGATATTCAGGGAATTTATGGGCATTATGTGTTCCAAATATTATGTCAACATAAGGGAAAGTTTTTAAGACTTTATCTGCCATACCTACTTGTTGCATCATACATCCACAAATCGCTATTACTAAGTTAGGATTTTTCTTTTTTAATTGCTTAAGTTGTCCAAGATTACCAAAAACCTTATTTTCAGCATTTTCTCTTACACAACATGTATTAAAGATTATAATAGAAGCCTCTTCTTTATTTTCAGTTCTTTCATATCCTTGAGATTTTAACATTCCTGATAATTTTTCTGAATCTTCTTCATTCATTTGGCATCCGTATGTAGAAATACAGAAGAGTTTTTTATCCATGTTATTTTCTAATGTCATGTCATTTCCTCCAATTTAAATTGTTATCTGTTGTATTATAGCATAAAATTTATTTTTATTAAAAGATAGATTTTTTAAATCTTATTATATAAATAAAAAATATTGAATTACTTCTAATAACAAACTGAATTTAAAATAAAAAAAGTCTTATTTCTAAGACTTTTTTGTTATGTAAAATTTATTCATTAAATTGAATAAGTTACTAATTCGTTTTCTTTAACATTTTCTAAAGAAAATTCTTTTGTATCTATATCGTTAAACACACGTAAATATAACTTACCTAATTTTTGATCATATGCACACATATAACTTGAAAAATCTGATTCTTTTTTATCTTCATAAAAACGTTCAACATCCTTTGGAACCCAAACAGAATTTAAAATACTAAATAAACGTGCTGGAGCTTCTTCGTCAGTAACGTCTCCTATAAGATTTCTTAAATATGCAACACGTACAAATCTTGATGGTGAAGTATAGTCTCCAGGTAAGCCAAGTAAGCCTGTACCATTTGAAATTGGTGTAATAACTGTTTTGCTATTTAAATGATTTTGTTGCTTATTAAATCCTTGAACTTGAAGATAATTTGCTAAATTAGTCATATGCCAATCAAATGTTGGATCATTAGCCATTACTCCTACATTGTTGTCAAATACACGAAAATGACCATGATCTGTTGGTTCTAATACAACTGATTCTCCCATTTTATCTGTGAAAGTATAATGAGCAGTAATAGGATTTCCTTTTCCAAGTTCTCCTAATGAAGGAATATCATCAGGTGTTACTACAACTTTTGATATGTTATTTTTTATATCACTAACACTTTCAAAATTACTTAAAATCCAAGGAACTATTTCTCCGCTGTTAATAGCTGTAAGGCCTTGTTTTTCTATATTTTCTTTTTTATCCCATGTACATGCTTTTAAAAATAAAAGTCCTCCTGCAAGACCTTTTTCATTAACTCCATCAAAAAATAAAGTAGATCCACATAAATTTATACCTAAAAAAGAATATTTAGTTTTCCATGGGTTACTTTCTGTTTGTAAAGTAAAATTTCTAGGAACTATTGTTATTTTAGAACCAACTTCAAACGGATTAAATGATGTATCTAAAGTTCTTCCCCAGTAAAGATTATTATTAACACTTGAAATATGTATGTGAGTGCACATTTAAATCATCTCCTTAATTTTTATTATGTTCTTAGATTATACCTATAATACCCTATTGTCAATTTAAGCTTAATATAGATATTTATACTAAAAATAAGAAATACTTTTATTTTTTTCATTATATATACATGAATAAATAACTTTTTTCATTAAATATAGAGTATTTTTTTAATTTTATTAATTTAAATTAAAAATTTTATTTATATTAATTATACTTTTAAACTCTTAAAATAAGAAAACCATCAAAAATAACCTTTGGAATACCAAAGGTTATTTTATTATATCAAATATATATTTTTTGAAATCTTTAAAAGACATCTTTTCTATTGAAGCTCCCTTATTAACTTTTCCAGTAGCAAAATCATATGATGCTGATCCATAGTTAAAAGCTGGGCTACCAACTATAAAGTTACTTCCTTGAGTTCTATATGTAACCTTACATCTTAAGATATCTTCACAAAAGTTTAAAACTTCCAAATAATCTTCTAAATGTTTTTCAGAAATCATCTTAACTATAAATGAGAATAATTGATATCCTCCTAATAATTGTTGCATTCTCCCACCATGCATATTAAAGATTTTATCTGTACTGTAGAAATATTTCATATCCTTATAAGTTAATGTTTTAAATTCACTATTTATCTCTAAATCTTTTAAATCAATTCCTTTTAAATCCTCTTCAATACTTTCCCACTTAATTGATTTTGGTGTAGCGTTATTATGCACTGTTTGAGTAAATTTCTCTATTGCATTATCCATATATTTATTAACTGAAACTACTTCATCATTTATGTAGACAGTAAACTCTCCATTTTCATATACTAAGCTAATTTTATTTTCCATAAAAAAGCACTCCATTCTTTAATTAATAATAATTATTATATAATAATAAGCTAAATTTGTCCATATTAAAATATTTTCTAACTCTAAATAAGATTTTCTAAAGTTGTCAATACTATTAAAGAGGAGGTGAATATTATGTATGATTTAAAAGAATTAGAAAAAAATCAATCAAATCAAGAAGGAGCTAACTTAGAAATAAGCGATCGTTCTTATTATAGTAACCATTTAACAGATAGTGTATTCAAAACTAAGATATCCTATGTACCAACAGATTCTCTTTTATAAACTCAATAATAAAACTTACAAATACCTCAAGAAAAAGTTCTAATTTTTCTTTAGGGATTTGTAAGTTTTATTAAAGATTTATTTTCATGCATATAATTTATCCTAACAATTCATATATACTTATTTCAGAAGCTTCTTTAAAGCCAGTCTTTTTATATAAATTTACAGCATTTATGTTATCAGACTTAACCTTTATATATACTTCCTTTAATCCTTTTATCTTAGCTTGATTTAATATGTGTATAAGTAAAGCTTCACCATATCCTTTACCTCTAAACTCCTCTATTATTCCAAAGTTAGCAATAGTGTATTTATCCTTTAGAAGCAATATTTGACCATATCCAATTATAATGTCATCCTTTAACTCAAAAAATGCTAAATCTTCTAAAAAAGCTTTTCTATTACATTCATAAACAATATCTTTTGTTTTTAGTGGAATTCTGTTTTCTTCATAAAAGATCTCATTTTGTACCTTACAACGAATACTTTCATCTCTTCCTTTTACAAAAGGGGTGAAAGTGAAATTTTCACTATTCTTTTTATTAAAATTAGAAATATCTATTTTTAACATTATATTAGAAGCCCTCTTTTCAAACCCATAAATTTTTAAATCAATTCCCTCATCTTCTTTTGCAGTTTCATATATATATTTACTTATATTAAACTCTGAAAAAACACCACTTTTTTCAGGGATATTTCTCATGCTACCTATCTTAGTAATTTTTTTTATATATGCATCAAAGTTTGCTACATAATCTATTTCCCAAAGCATATAAACCTCATTTTTATAAATTACTTTGACAAAACAATTAGTGCATAGCCTTTTTAATGATAAACTTAAAATTCTTGCATATTTAAAATAATCCCACAAATTAAATCTAACTATATTCATACTACTACTCCTAAAACTTCGTCATATATTATAGTATAAAACAATTCCCAGTTTAATACCAGTAGTACAAAATAATTATGAATTAAATTGCAGGATTATATTTAAAAATTATAATTCTTTAATCTTAGAAATAACTTCATTTATTATCCAGTCTGGAGTCGAAGCCCCAGCAGTGATTCCTATAGTTTTAACACTTTCATCTTCTAATAGACTTTCATCTAATTCTTTAACATTTTCTATATGATAGCTCTTAGGACATTCCTTTTTGCATATTTCATATAGTTTTGTTGTATTAGAACTATTCTTTCCACCTATAACAAAAACTAAATCAGCCTCTTTTGAAAGCTCTTGTACACTTTTTTGTCTAACATCAGTAGCTGAGCAAATAGTGTTAAAAGCAACTATTTCTTTACTTTCTTTTACTATTTCATTTAAAACCTTGTTCCAAGTTTCTTTTTTCTCAGTAGTTTGTGAAACTACACAAACCTTTGCTGGAATATTTTCAAGTTCTGTTTTTCCATTTGTTATTATGGCAGAATCATTACACCAGCCATTAATTCCAATAACTTCTGGGTGATTTTCATCCCCAACAATTATTATCTTATATCCTTGTTCATAACATTTTTTAACTTTTAGTTGAATATTAGTTACATATGGACAAGTTGCATTTTTAACAATTAAACCCTTGTCTGTTAAATCTTTTATTACACTTTCTTTAACCCCGTGGGATCTTATAAGTACAACATCCCCCTTATTTAAAGAATTCGCATCTGAAAGTTCAATTGCAAATATATCATTATCCTCTAAATAATTAACAACATCATTGTTATGAATAAGTGGTCCTAAAGTATATATTTTTTTTCCAAATTCTTTTTGATATTTTATAGCTTCATCAACTGCTCTTTTTACTCCAAAGCAAAAGCCAGCATTCTTGGCTAAAATTACGTTTCTTTCCATATTATTTCTCCATATAGCTAGATATTTTTTCAACTACCCCCATTATGCCTATGCCAGTAGTATCAATTTCAATAGCATCCTCAGCTTTTCTTAGAGGATCTACTTCTCTATTAGAATCTAGGTAATCTCTTTTTATTATATCTTGTAATATTTCATCATAATTAACTTCTACACCTTTTCCCATAAGCTCTTTGTATCTTCTATCAGCTCTTTCTTCTGGGCTAGCAGTTAAGAAAAATTTGAAATTAGCATCTTTTAATACAACTGTTCCAATGTCTCTTCCATCCATTATTACGCTATATTTTAAGGCCATTTTTCTCATAAGATTAACTAATCTTTCCCTTACTTCTCTTATTGAAGCATAAGCTGAAACATTTTTACTTATGTTAGGCATAGTTATTAATGAGTTTATATTTTCTCCATTTAATATAAGCTCATCATTTTCAAAATGCATATCCATTCCATCTATCATAACTAATAATTTATCAACTTCTTCAGCTGAAATGTTATTTTCTAAGGCTTTTAAAGTAACAGCTCTATACATAGATCCTGTATTTATATACATTAAATTAAATTTTTCTCCTATTATTTTAGCAATAGTACTTTTTCCAGCTCCTGCGGGTCCGTCAATAGCAACTGTAATTAGTTTATTCATAATTCTTAAGTCCTTTCTCATAAAAACATTGTAAAATTTATACTCTCTTTAAGTTTACTATAAAGTTTCTACTAAACTAACTAAAATTTTTATTAACTTTATAGCAACTATAATTTTAAAATTAAATTGATTTTCCTGCTAAATATCCTGTTGATAAGGCTATTTGAACATTATATCCCCCTGTAAAGGCATCTACATCTATAACTTCTCCTGCAAAGTAAAGATTATCTACAATCTTTGATTGCATTGTTGAAGGATCTATTTCTTTAGTTGAAACCCCTCCAGCAGTAACAATAGCTTCTGATATATCTCTTAATCCTTTTACTGTAAAAGTTAAATTCTTTAATAGATTTAATAATGTTCTTCTCTCTTCCTTTGTTATAGAGTTGACCTTTTTATTTTCATCTATTTTAGATAACTCTATAATAACAGGTATAAGTTTCTTTGGAAGAAGTTCATCTAAAGAATTTTTAAAATCTTTATTTAAATTCTTTTTAAAATCCTTTTGAATCCTTAAATCTAACTGTTTTTCCTCTAAGGCAGGCTTTAAATCTAGAGAAATTTCAAATTTCTCACCATCTTTTATGAATCTACTCCCACTTAAAACAAGAGGTCCTGATATTCCAAAATGAGTAAATAGCATCTCTCCCTGCCCACTATAAACTACTTTAGAATTCTTTTTATTCTTTATTTTAAGCTCTATATTTCTAAGAGATAGGCCCTGTAATTCACGAACCCATGACTCTTCTATTTCTATAGGTACTAAGGATGGTTTTGGTTCTACTATAGTGTGACCCATCTTTTTAGCTAAATCAAATCCTATTCCAGTTGATCCAGTAAGAGGATATGACTTACCTCCAGTTGTTATTATAAAATAGTCACCTTTAACCTTTGAACCATTTTCTAAAATAACAGCTTCTATTTTATTGTTATTAAAAATAACATCTTTAACTTTACTATGTAATCTTAAGTCTACCAAAGCTTCATTTAATCCCCTTGATAATCCACTTATTATATCTGAAGATTTATCTGAATTTGGAAAAACTCTTGATCCTCTTTCTACCTTTAATTTAACTCCAGCATTTTCAAAAAAGTTCATTACATCAATATTAGTATAAGTATATAATGCACTATACAAGAAATGTGGATTTCCTGGTATAAAATCAAAAAATTCACTTATATCCTTTGCATTTGTTACATTACATCTACCTTTACCAGTAATAAATAGCTTTTTTCCTATTCTTTCATTACCTTCTAAAAGAATAACCTCATGATTTTCTGCTGCAGATATTGCTGCCATCATCCCTGCTGGACCGGCGCCTATAACTATTACTTTAGCCAATTTATCAGCTCCTTAATTTAATTGAATCAAACTAATAATAAACTTTATTAAATACATTTGTCAACAAATGCATTTCTTTAATATTCTATGTAATTTCGAAAAATGAAGCTATATAAAGATATAATTTATGAAACTTATAAATTATATAATAGAATAAAATTTATGCTCTATCTTAAAATAATTTATATGTTCTTTATACCTTTATACAGCTTTTTATTAAGGTTCTATATTATTTTTATTATATGAATAAACATTATAGTCTTTCCATATCTTTTCTAACTCACTAAATGTTGATGTTATCTTCTCTTTTTCTCTTATACCAACAGCTATGATTAATGCATTTATTACACTTAAAGGTGCAACTAATGAATCTACAAATGAAGCCATATTACTTTGAGCTATAAGTGTATGATCAGATTGAGATGCTAAAGGAGAAATTAAACTATCTGTAATAGAAACTATCTTAGCATTTCTAGTTTTAGCAAATTCTAAAGCATCTATTGTTTTTAATGCATATCTTGGGAAACCTATACCTATAACTAAGTCACCTTCCCCTAAGTTAAGCATTTGTTCAAAAGTATCGCTTATTCCATTTGAAATTACTCTTACATTATCTAATATTAAATTTAAGTAAAATCCTAAAAATTCTGCAAGAGCAGTAGAACTTCTAAGTCCTATTATATATATTCTTTTAGCTTTGAATATTTCATTTACCACTTCATCAAAAGTTTTATGATTTATCTTTTCTAATGTTGCTCTTATATTTTCTATATCCGCTTTTAAAACACCCTTTAAAGCATTTTCTTCACTTATAAAATCATTAGATAACTCTAATCTTTGAACAGATGTTAACTTATTCTTTATTAATTCTTGAAGTGCTTTTTGTAACTTTGGATATCCTGAGAAACCAAGTTCTGTAGCAAATCTAACCACTGTAGATTCACTTACTCCAACATTATTTCCTAATTTAGCAGCAGTCATAAATGCAGCCTTATCATAATTCTTTAATATATATTCAGCTATAAGCTTTTGTCCTTTACTAAGCTTTGGAAACTTAACTTGAATTAATCTCATTAAATCTTGACTTTCCATTTTAAAAAATCCTCTCTATACTTACTTAAATCTTATTTAAACTTCTTTTCAATAACAACTAAAGAAGGTGCACTCTTAGCTCTGTTTGTAAATTCTGTATGTAAAACACCATATTTATTTTTAGGTAATTTACTTGTAAACTGAAGTACAGCATCTTTCTCTTTTTTACCTTCCTCATGTCCACTATAAAGGGCTATTATCATTAACCCATTATCACCTAATAAATCTAATCCTATTTCTATACTTTTTAAAGTACTATGTGCAACCGTAGTTACTTCCTTATTATTACCTGGAAGATATCCTAAGTTATAAACTATACAATCAACATTTTCTTCTTTTATGTAAGTTTCAAAGTTTTCATGTGAATCTAAAATAACTTCAACATTTTCTTTATTCTTTGATTTATATGAACTTACTGCCTCTTCTTGTATATCAAAGGCATATACCTTTTTAAATAGTTCACTTAAAAAATCACAATCATGACCATTTCCTAAGGTAGCGTCTATTGCTATATTTTTATTTTCTATGAAAGAAGTTATTATATTATGATATATATTACTTACATCAGATACATATTTAAACATAATTACTATAAAGATTTTATATAATTCTCTTCTGAACTACTTAAATATCTCCATTCTCCTTTCTTTAAATTCTTTAAATTTAAGCTTCCAATAGCTTCTCTTTTTAAAGAAACAACTTCATGATTAAAGGCAGCACACATTCTTCTTATCTGTCTATTTTTGCCTTCATGAATGATTATTTTAACTTTACAGCTATTTGTGTATTTTTCTAGTAATTCTATTTCACATTCTGCTGTTTTATAGTCTCCTATATCTACGCCTTTTCTAAATTTATTCATTTCTTCCTCTGTAAAAATTCCTTTTACTAAGGCAATATATTCTTTATTTAAATTAACTCTTGGATGTATTATCTTATTGTATACATCTCCATCATTAGTTAATAAAAGTAAACCTGAACTGTCATAATCAAGACGTCCTATAGGATATATTCTTTCATTCACTTTTACTATATCTAATATGGTCTTTCTATTTTTTTCATCTTTATTGGTTGTAACATATCCTTCAGGCTTATTTAGCATTATATATACTTTATTCTCCTCAGGACTTATTACTTTATTATTAACGCTAACAACATCTACTGATGGATCAACCTTAGTCCCAAGGGAATCAACAACAGTGTCATTAACCTTTACTTTTCCACTGCAAATTATTTCTTCACATTTTCTTCTTGATGCTACTCCACACCTCGCCATGTATTTTTGCAATCTTTCTTCCATTTTTCACACTCCATATGATAGTTTCTATTAATAATTTTAAATAACTATAGTGTAAAATGCAATATTTATTTCGAATAATTGCATTTTTTCTGAAAAAAACTTAAAAAATTATGTATAAATTAATAAATTTGATAGATTATAATTCATATTAAATAATAACTCCTTTCTATTGAAGAATTCCTAGTGTTTTGCTATACTTTAGTAAGAGGTGATAACATGGAAAAACTTTTATTTGGAATTTCAGGTTTACCAATAGGTGAAGAAGGCCAGAAATTCAATTACTCAACAGGAATTGAATACTTAAAAAAAATAGGACTAGAAGCTATGGAGCTTCCTTTTGTTAGATCCGTTAATGTTACAGCTAAAAACAGAGAGAAAATAATAGAAGCTAAAGAAAAAAATGATTTTTATCTTTCAGCTCATGGTTCTTATTTTATAAATTTAAATGCTGAAGAAGAGGAAAAAAAAGAAAAATCTATTGAAAGAATACTTAAAGGTGCTGAAGCATTAAAAAGTGTTGGAGGTAGAAGCTTAGTATTCCATCCAGGATTTTATTTAAAAGCCTCAAAAGAAGAAGCTTTAGAGGAAATAAAGAAAAACTTAAAGAAATTACCTTATGAAGGTATAGATTATAGATTAGAAACTACAGGTAAGGGAACTCAATTCGGAAACCTACAAGAATTAGTTGATATATGTAAAGAAGTGCCATCTTGCAAATTATGTATTGATTTTTCTCATATACATGCGAGAGGAATTGGCGCTTTAAAAGAATATAAAGATTTCGCAGAAATTTTAGAATATATAAAAGATAATTTAGGAAATGAAGCCTTAGAAGATTTACATATTCATATGTCTGGAATTCACTACACAGACAAAGGGGAAAGAAACCACTTACCTTTTTTAGAAAGTGATTTTAACTTTATTGAATGCTTAAGGGCACTTAAGGATTATAAAGTAAAGGGATGTATAATATGTGAAAGTCCTCTCTTAGAAAAAGATGCCTTATTACTAAAAGAAACTTATGAAAAATTATAAGATAGGAGAAAATCTCCTATCTTATATAACTAGTCTATATTTAAAATTAGATATTAATTAAAACCAGTTTCCGCCACAGTTTCCAAAACCGCCACAGCCTAATAGAAGAAGCCAAAGTAAAGGAAATCCTCCACAATTACCAAATCCTCCGCAATTGTTGAATCCACCACAGTTTCCAAAACCGCTACAATTATTGAATCCACAGCAATTATTTCCACATCTGCATCCACAGGAATTTCTTCTACAAGAATTGCATGAGCAACAACATTTTCTTGACATAATATTCCACCTCGTTTCTTTTGTATAGTATAGTATATTCAAGAAATCACAAATTGTTAATTACTTTTTGTAACAAATTGAGTTATACTTATAATATAAAATGTAAAATTGGAGGTGAAGTTTTTTTTGGATAGAAGAACTCGCATGGTCGCACCAAGAAATATTATAAATGCAAAACAATTATATTCTTTTTATGTACTAAAAGAACTTTCAAAGGGACATGAGGTTTTTGGTAATAAAGTTTTAGAAGCTTTTAGAGATGAATTTTCTAGTGCTCCTCTTCCATTCCCAGTATCATCTAGCACAATTTATGATACACTTTATGACTTAGAGCAAAAAGGCTTAGTTACAAGTTATTGGATAGGGGATGACTTTATAAATAAAAGAACAAAAAAGATGTATAGAATAACAGATGAAGGCAAAGAGTATTATAAACTTCACGTTGCTGATTATGTAGATGCCTTAAGGAAAAACAAGTCAATAATAGATATACTAATAAAAATGCTTACAAACTAAATTTTAATCCTCTCTTTAAGTAAATATTAATTTAAAGAGGAATTAATTTTAATTAAAAAACACATGAGCTAAAAAACTCATGTGTTTTATTTTATATGATTATAGATTATTTTCTATATTTCTATATTTATTGTATCTTTCATTTAATAAGGTATCTAAATCAGTACCCTTCATTTCACCTAAGGCTTCTAAAATTGTCTTTTTAATGTTTTGAGCCATTTTAATTGGATTTTTATGTGCTCCTCCCCTAGGTTCTTTTATTATTTTATCTATTATATTAAAGCTTTTTAAATCCTGAGCAGTTATTTTCATTACACTAGCAGCTTCCTCAGCTCTAGAAGAATCTTTCCATAATATAGATGCAAAGCCCTCTGGAGATAATACAGAATAAATAGAGTGTTCTAACATAAATACTTTATCTGCAACAGCTAAGGCTAAAGCACCTCCACTTCCACCTTCTCCAATAACTATTGATATTAAAGGAACCTTCAATCCCATAAGTTCAACTAAGTTTTGAGCTATAGCTTGCCCTTGTCCTCTCTCTTCTGCACCTATACCACAAAAAGCTCCTGGAGTATCTACAAAGCAAATAACAGGCCTTTTAAATTTTTCTGCTTGTTTCATAAGTCTCAATGCTTTTCTATATCCTTCTGGATGAGGCATACCAAAGTTTCTTTTTATATTTTCCTTTGTATTTTCACCCTTGCATATACCTACAACAGTAAAACTTAGATTATTTAAAAGAGCTATTCCCCCTATTATTGCTTTATCATCTCCAAAATTTCTATCTCCATGTAATTCTATAAATTCATCAAATATTTCGTTTATGTAAAATTTTGCATTAGGACGATTAGGATCTCTAGCTATTTTTACTTTATTCCATGCATCTGCTGTTCTTATTAGTTCTCTACTCATAATCCACCTCATGCATTCTTAAAAGAGAAGTTATTACTTGTTTTAAATCTTTTCTTTGTACTATCTTATCTATAAATCCTTTTTCCAATAAAAATTCTGCAGTTTGAAAATCATCAGGCAACTTTTCATTAATAGTTCCTTCTATTACCCTTCTCCCTGCAAAACCAACTAAACATCCTGGCTCACTTAATATGATATCGCCTTCCATAGCAAAGCTAGCAGTTACCCCACCAGTAGTAGGATTTGTTAATACTGTAATATATAATAAGTTCTCTCTACCATGTCTATAAATTGCCCCACTAACCTTTGCCATTTGCATAAGAGAATATATTCCCTCTTGCATTCTTGCTCCACCAGAGCAAGTAAATATTATTAAAGGAAGTCTATTTTTAGTTGCATATTCAATGGCTCTAGTAATTTTTTCACCAACAGCCGTTCCCATGCTTCCCATCATAAAATTAGAATCCATTACACAAAGAACCACTTTTCTCTGAGCAATATAAGCCTCTCCTGTTACAACCCCTTCAATAACATGACTTTTCTTTTGATATCCTTTAATCTTCTCTTCATATCCATTAAAATCTAAGGGATTTCTTCCAATCATTTTTTTGTCAAACTCAACAAAAGTATTTTCATCTGTTAAATATTTAATTCTTTCATATGCTCCTAACTTAAAATGATGACCACAATTAGGACACACATTAAAATTTTCTCTTAAATCTTCAGTATATAATATTTTTGCACACTTTTCACATTTGCTCCACATACCAGAGGGTATATTTGGTTTTTCATCTTCACTTAATTCAGTATCATTTAATTCAACTGAACTAACAGTTATATACTTTCTTTTATTTAATAAATTCTTAATCATACTTATTCACCAACTTTTCAGATAAAAATGAAGTATTATAAGTACCATTTTTAAAATCTTCATGATCCAATATTAAAAAGTGATAGTCTATGTTAGTTGTTATACCATCAATAGCAAATTCATCTAAAGCCCTTTTCATTTTAGAAATTGCCTCTTCTCTATCTTTACCATGAACTATTAGCTTACCAATCATTGAATCATAACAATGGGGTATCTTATATCCAGAATAAATTGCTGTATCTAAACGAACTCCAAATCCTCCTGGGAAATTAATTTCCTTTATTAGGCCAGGACATGGCATAAAGTTTTTGCTTGGATCTTCAGCATTTATTCTGCATTCTATGGAATGACCATTTATCTTTAAATCATCTTGAGTTATTTCTAACTCCTTACCAAATGCAACCTTTATTTGTTCCTTAACAAGATCAACACCTGTTATCATTTCAGTTATAGGATGTTCAACTTGTATTCTTGTGTTCATTTCCATAAAATAAAATTCACCATTTTTATCTAATAAAAATTCAATTGTTCCAACATTGCTATAGTTTACAGCTTTAGCTGCTTTAACTGCAATCTTACCAAGTTTATCCCTTTGTTCACCACTTAAAATTGATGAAGGAGCTTCTTCTAAAACTTTTTGATTTTTTCTTTGAGCTGAACAATCTCGCTCAAAAAGGTGAAGAGCATTTCCATGCTTATCGCATAATAATTGTACTTCTATATGTTTAGGATTTTCAACAAATCTCTCAATGTAAATTTTATCATCACCAAAGTTTGCTTGAGCCTCTGATTTAGCTGTGTTGTAATTTGAAATAAAATCTTCTTCTTTATAAACTATTCTTATTCCTTTTCCACCACCACCTGAGGAAGCCTTTACTATTACAGGGAAGCCTATTTTTTTAGCTATCTTTAAAGCAAACTCTGGACTTTCAATTTCACCTTCATATCCAGGTACAACAGGAACATCAGCCTTTTTCATTATTTCTCTTGCCATAGCTTTGTTTCCCATAAGCTCTATAGCTCTCCAATTAGGGCCAATAAACTCGATATTACACTCTTCACACATCTTAGCAAATCTTGGATTTTCAGATAAAAAACCAAATCCAGGATGAATAGCTTCAGCTCCAGTTAAAACACAAGCACTTAATATATTTTGAATATTTAAGTAACTTTCCCTAGAATTCCATGGACCTATACAAACGGCTTCATCAGCTAACTGCACATGTAATGCATCTTTGTCTATTTCAGAATAAACAGCTACAGTAAGAATTCCTAATTCTCTACAAGCACGTATTATTCTAACAGCTATTTCACCCCTATTTGCTATTAATATCTTTTTAAACATAATTAAATCACCTAACCTATTGCAAACATAATTTCTCCAGAACAAGCGATTTTTCCATCTACAGTAGCTGTAGCTTTACCAAATCCAATGCTTCCTCTAAGTTTTATTATTTCAACTTCAAGTCTTAGAGTATCACCTGGTAAAACTTGTTTTTTAAATCTGACTTTGTCTATTCCTGCAAAGAAAGGAGTTTTTCCTTTAAACTCTTCTTTATTTAATAGTGCTATAGCACCTGCCTGAGCTAAAGCCTCTACTATTAAAACCCCTGGCATTACTGGATAATCTGGAAAATGTCCTTGAAAAAAAGGTTCGTTTATCGTTACATTCTTATACGCTACAACTTTACTTTCAGTTATCTCCTCTACTTTATCAACAAGTAAAAAAGGATATCTATGAGGAAGTATTTCTTTAATCTCATTTATATTCATCATAATTATGCTCTCCTAACCTTAAATAAGGGTTGACCATATTCAACCATATTTCCATTTTGAACTAATATATCAATAATTTCTCCAGATACTTCACTTTCAATTTCATTCATAAGTTTCATGGCTTCAATTATACATAAAACATCTCCTGAAGAAATTTTGCTTCCTATAGAAACATAACTCTTTTCTCCAACTCCAGGTGATTCATAGAATGTACCTACCATAGGTGAAGTAACTAAATATAAGTCTTCATCCTGAACTCTCTCTTCTTTAGGTTGTAATTTTACTTCCTCAACCTTTGAAATTGATTCATTTTTTTCTTCTGATATATCAGTTTTTTCTGTTTCTTCTATATTTGAAGCTTTCTTTTCTTCCACTAAATTTCTAGTTAGAGATTTATCCATCTTTATATATGAATTATCTACTTTAACCTCAAAATAAGCAATATTAGAAGAATCGATTTTATCTATAAGCTCTTTAATCTCATTAAGATTCATAATTTCAACTCCTAATCCCACTTTTTAAATAATAATGATGCGTTATGACCACCAAAACCTAATGCATTATTGATTACATAATTTAATTCTGCTTCTCTACCTTCATTTACAACATAATCTAAATCACAATCTTCATCAGGAACTTTATATCCTATTGTTGGTGGAATAAATCCTTCTTCTAAAGCTTTAACACATATTACTGATTCTATAGCTCCAGCTGCACCTAATAAATGACCAGTCATTGATTTTGTTGATGAAACTGGTATGTCATAAGCTTTTTCACCAAAACATCCTTTAATAGCTAAAGTTTCAAATTTATCGTTTAAAGGAGTACTTGTTCCATGTGCATTTATATATGAAATTTCATCCTTATTTATTTTTCCTTCTTCTATAGCTGCTTCTATAGCTCTCTTAGCTCCATCACCTTCTGGATCAGGTGAAGTTATATGATATGCATCACAAGTTGCACCATATCCTATAATTTCTCCATAAATTCTAGCACCTCTTTTTTTAGCGCTTTCTAAACTTTCTAATATTAATATTCCAGCGCCTTCTCCCATAACGAATCCAGATCTTTCTTTATCGAAAGGTATTGAAGCTCTTTTAGGATCATTATTAATATTTAATGCTTTAAGATTGGTAAATCCTGCAATGGCAGCTCTAGTTATAGAAGCCTCTGATCCACCTGATATAACTATATCTGAATATCCATGTTTTATACTTCTATAAGCTGCACCTATAGAGCTTACCCCTGTAGCACATGCAGTAACTAGTGATTCACATACCCCTTTTGCCCCATACTTAATAGCAATATTTCCAGCAACTAAGTTTATTATTCCTGATGGAATTGCAAAAGGTGAAACTCTATTTGGTCCTTTAGTTAATAAAACATCAAATTGTGATTCTAAGGTGCCATATCCACCTATTCCTGAACCAACTATAACTCCTACTCTATTTGGATCTACATTTTCATCCTTTAAGTCTAATTTAGCATCCTTCATTGCCTCTTCTGTAGCTACAAGAGCAAAATGAGTAAATCTATCTAAACGCTTAGCTTCCTTTTTATCTATAAACTCCTCTGCTTTAAAGTTTTTAACTTCTGCTGCAATTTTAACTTTATAATCACTAGTATCAAATAAAGTTATTTCATCAATTCCACAAACACCTTTTTTAGCATTAGTCCAAAATTCATTTACATTGTTCCCAATTGGTGTAATTGCTCCCAATCCAGTTATAACAACTCTGTTTTCCATAATAATTACTCCTCCTACATTACCATTCCGCCATCTACATTTATGACTTGACCTGTTATGTAATTTGCTGCATCTGATGCTAAAAATCCTACTAAGTTAGCAACATCTTCAGGGTCTCCTAATCTTTTTAAAGGAATATTTTTAGAAGCTTCTTCTTTAACTTTTTCAGATAAAGAAGCTGTCATATCAGTATTTATAAATCCAGGTGCTACAGCATTTACAGTTATTCCTCTACTTCCTAATTCTTTAGCTAAAGATTTAGTTAATCCTATAACACCAGCCTTTGATGCTGCATAATTTACTTGACCCGCATTCCCAGCTATACCTACAACAGAAGTCATGTTTATAATTTTACCAAACCTTTGTTTCAACATTATGGCAGAAGCATGCTTTGCACAATTAAATGTACCTTTTAAGTTTACATCTATTACACTATCAAAGTCTTCTTCCTTCATTCTCATAATTAAAGTATCCTTTGTTATACCTGCATTATTTACAAGTATATCTATTTTCCCAAATACTTCCTTGCACTTATCCATAAGATTTTTAGAATCTTCAAAATTACTTATATCACATTTTACAGTAAGAACTTTTACCCCTTTTTCTTCTAAAATTGCTTTTAATTCTTCTGCCTCTTTATCAGAATTTCTATAATTTATAACAATATTAGCTCCATTATCTGCTAATTTTAAAGCAATTGCTCTTCCAATCCCTCTTGTTCCACCAGTTACTATTGCTACTTTATCTTTTAACATAGATTAAAGTACCTCCATCTCTCTTAATTTTGATAATGTTTTTTCTAAAGATTTTAAATCCTCTACATTAAGTACTGTAACATTTTTATTTATTTTTTTAACAAATCCACTTAAAGCTTTACCAGGACCTATTTCAATAAAAGTATCTACACCACTTTCAATCATTTTTTCTATATCATTTATAAATAAAACAGGCTTTTTAACTTGAGAAGTTAAAAGGTCTATTATATTATCATCTTCTAAATAGGCTTCTCCCTTAACATTAGACATAACAATTCCATTTATTTTGTTTATTGAAATTTTATTTAACTCATCTTCTAAATTTTCAGCTGCTGGTTGTAACATTGAACAATGAAATGGTGCTGATACAGGTAATTTTATAGCTCTTCCGCCAGCTTCTTTTATAAATTCCATAGCTTTTTCTAAAGCTACTAATTCTCCAGAAATAACAATTTGACCAGGTGAATTATAATTCGCACCTTCAACTATTCCATATGAAGAACTTTTTTCTATTATTTCATCAACTTGTTCTGGAGTCATTCTTAAAACTGCAACCATTCCACCAATACCTTCTGCCACAGCTTCTTGCATGAATTTACCTCTTTTTTTAACTAGTTTTACTCCATCTTCAAAATTAATGGCACAACTATGAATAAGTGCAGAATATTCTCCTAAGCTTAATCCACAACTTATATGAGATTTAACTCCTAATTTATCTAGTGCTTTAAATATAGCCATGTTTGTAGTTATTATTGCAGGCTGAGTAAATTCAGTTTTATTTAATAATCCCTCAGGATCACTAAAACAAAGTTCTTCCATATCCATGCCTAAAGCTTCACTACTTCTTTTAAATACTTCTTTACTTTCTTCAAAGTTATCAAAGAATTCTTTTCCCATTCCTACATATTGTGCTCCTTGCCCTGCAAATAAAAATCCTAGTTTAGCCATTAAAATACCTCCCAAAATTTAACGGATTAAAAATAAATATATCTATAATTATATTCTCATTTAGTATTATTTTCTAGATTTTTGTTTTTCAAGAATTATAACTTAATTAAAGCGGCTCCCCAAGTAAGGCCTCCACCAAAGCCAACCATTATTATGTTATCTCCTTTTTTTAAATTGCCTTCATTAATTGATTCACAAAGGGCTATTGGAATACTTGCTCCTGATGTATTTCCATAATTCTGTAAATTTGTTACAAACTTTTCTCTTGGTATTCCTAATCTTTTAACTACGTAATCTATAATTCTTAAATTTGCTTGATGAGGAATTATAGCGGATATATCTTCTATTTTTATGTTTTCTTTTTCTAAAATCTCTACTATACTTTCTTCCATTACTTTTGTTGCAAACTTAAATATTTCTCTTCCATTCATGTTTATGTAATTTTTAGAAACTTCTCTTCCATCCTTAAATGGACTATTTAGAGGTAACCCCTGAATAACAAGGGAATCCCCTTTAGAACCATCAGATTTTACATTTACACATTTTATTCCACAATCTTCTTCTGTGCTTGTAAGAACGATAGCCCCTGCCCCATCTCCAAAAAGAACACAACTTCCTCTATCTTCCCAGTTAAGTGCTTTCGATAAAGTTTCTGCACCTATTATTAAAGCATTTTTTGCTTCACCTGATCTTATTAAAGATCGTCCTAATTTAAGTGCATATATAAATCCAGTACAAGCTGCATTTATATCAAAGGCCCATGCATTTTTCGCTCCTAACTTATCTTGAACAATACAAGCTGTGGATGGAGTAAAATTATCTGGAGTTACAGTAGCGACTATTATTAAATCTATTTCTTCAGCACTTAACCCAGCTTGATTTAAAGCTTTTTTGCTAGCCTCTACTGCTAAATCAGAAGTATTTTCATCTAACGAAATATATCTTCTTTCTATTCCGGTTCTACTTCTAATCCATTCATCACTAGTCTCTAAAAATTCTTGTAATCTTTCATTTTCTACTAAATTTTTAGGTGTATATAAGCCAAAGCCTATGATTTTAGCATTTTCCATATTAATTCTCCTTTGATTTCATAAGTTCTAATTTCTTTTGAAAAAACTTATCTAACTTACCTAAAGAACTTATTAAAACCTCTTCTTCATTAACACCTAGTTCCTCTAATACATGTTCTATCATTTCTTCATGAAATTTTTCATGTACTTTATAAGCTAAAGTTCCTTTCTCTGTAAGTTCTATCATTACAACTCTTCTATCTTCTTCTATTCTTCTTCTATTTACATATCCTTTTTTTATTAATTTGTTTATAGCAGTTGTTAAAGTACCTACTGTTATTTTTAAATCTAATGCCACCTCTGACATTGTTCTAGCTCTTTCTATCCCTATAGCCTCTATAGTATGCATTTCTGTTATAGATAAATCATTAAAAGGAGCACTTTTTAATGCAAACTCCTCTATCCTCAAAATATTATTGAATAATTTAACTAAAATATTATTTAATACTAATTCACTTTCCTTCATTCTAAAATCGCTCCCTTACATCAAAATTATTAGATATAAAATTCAAATATTTTGAATATCAAATCAAATATTTTGATATTCAAAATATACTATACTAAATTAAAATTGTCAACTATTATAAATTTATCTTAAAATAAACCCCATAGTTTTATCTACGGGGTTTATTTATTTTAAACATCATTTGGATTAAATGATATTAATAAATTTTCTCTCTTGCTTCCTAAATATCTATATTTTACATTTGCTTTATTAAACATAAATTTAGAGGCTTTAACAATATCGGTATCTTTATACTTATCTGAAAGGTATATTACTTCAGTTATCCCTGCTTGAATTATTGCCTTTGCGCATTCATTGCAAGGAAACAAAGTAGCATATACTCTGCAGTTTTTAACATTTTTACCTGTACTATTTAAAATAGCATTAAGTTCAGCGTGACATGCATATGGATATTTTGTTTCTAAAAAATCCCCCTTATTTCCCCAAGGTAGATCATCATCTGAACATCCTTTAGGAAAACCATTGTATCCAATACCTACTATTTTATTATCATTATCAACTATACAAGCTCCAACTTGAGTGTTTGGGTCCTTACTTCTTTTAGCACTAATTAATGCAACTCCCATAAAATATTCATCCCATGAAATATAATCTTCTCTTTTGCTAATCATATTAACCTCCTAAATAGAAACTTAACACTTATTTTAAAGTTTTTTTATTTTTTTTCAAGGGTTTTAAAAAATTTCATTATTATTTTTTAAAAATTTATTGCTACTTTTATGATATAACTAGGCGGTATTTTAACTGTTTAAATATTACAAAAAATTAAGAAACATAAGACTAGATTTATTTAGCCTTATGTTTCTTAGAAATATAAATTTTCGCTTCTAATAAATATATCTTTTTTCTATGCTTGAATCTGATATTATAGGTGAAATATCAACTTTTAAAACTGAATCTTTAGAGCAGTTTTCCATAGAGATAATAGTTATATTCATATTTACTTTTCCTAATATTTTTACAGGTACATTGTTATTAAATATTACACTTCTCTCTTTAAATCTTCTATAAATCATTCTAAATATATCATAGAAAACATTATTTTTAATTTCTCTGCTTATTCCTAAGCCATGAACATTACCACATTCAATTATTCCTATTTCCATATCCTTATCTGCCTTAAAAAGACAACCATATCCTACAGTTTGTCCCTTTGAAACTTTATAGGTATTTACTGGTTTTGCATAGTATTCATAAGTTTTTTTAATTCCTTTATTAAAGCCTATATATCCATAAAGAACATTACCGGCTCTTGCCCCTGTAGTAAAATCACATGCTTTTCTTAATTGATCATTTACAATAGCACTTGACGCCATGCAGTGTATTATTCTTACTTTATCTCTATACTTTTCAACTGTAGATTTAAATAATTCTATTTGTTTTAAGGTATAATTAACATCCTTAGCATTATGTAAATGAGTATAGATACCATCTATTTCAAGGTTAGGAAATTCATTTTTAACTCTTTCTATAAATGAATCTAACTTGTTAGGCTTTATACCCATTCTGTTCATACCTGTATCTACATATATATGTACTCTTTTCTTTGTTTCCTTATCTAATTCATTTAGTATTTCCTCATTATCTAAAGTTAATATTAAATTATCTCTTTCATCTTTAAAATCATCTTTTGTACATAAAGGTGATAAGATAAGTATATCCTTGTTAATATTATCTAAGCATAAACTCTCATCAATATTACCTACTGCTATTATGTCAACCTTATCTTCTATAAATTCAGCAATTTTTTTACTGCCTAATCCATAAGCATCTCCCTTTATAACTGCAATTAGCTTTTTATTTTGTATTAAATCTCTTATTACATTTATGTTATTCTCTATATTCTTTAAATTTACATCGCACCAAAAATAATTACTCATTTTAAAATCCTCTTTCTACATTGAAATTACATTTTATATGATAACATTTTTTTATGAATATATAAATTACTAATTTATACCTAAATAAAAAAATCCCTTTACTCTCTAAAGCAAAGGGAAAAATTAATGCCTACGTAAGCCTTTTTAAAGACTCAAAAATAGTATATTCCTAATGATAATTATTTATTCTCTTTATTTTCTTTTAAAATATCAGCGATAGCTGCTATACTTCCTAAAGAAGAAACTGCTTCATTAGGTAAGATAAGCTTATTAGCTGGGTTAGCTGCCATTTCTTTTAATGCTTCAACTTGTTTTAAAGCAATGACTACTTCGTTAGTTCCAGATTCAATTATTGAAGTATTTATTCTTTCAATAGCTGCAGCTTCTGCCTTTGAAACCTCTTCAATAGCTCTAGCCTTACCTTCAGCTTCAAGTAATTGAGATTCTTTTAAGCCTTCAGCATGTCTAATGTTAGCTTCTTTTTCAGCCTCAGCTCTTAAAATTTTAGCTTGCTTTTCAGCTTCCGCTCTTGCTATTTCACTTTGTTTTAAACCTTCAGCTTGTAATATAGTAGCTCTCTTATCTCTTTCTGCCTTCATTTGTTTTTCCATAGCATCTTGAATTTCAGCTGGAGGAATTATGTTTTTAATTTCTACAGAAAGTATCTTTATACCATAAGCATCTGTTATAGAATCTATTATTGTTAAAAGCTCTAAGTTTATTTTATCTCTACCTGATAAAACTTCATCTAAAGACATATTACCTACTATGTTTCTCATGTTTGTTATTGTTGAGTAAACTATACCTGATTTAAAATCTTCTATATTATAAACAGCATCTTTAGCATTTAATACTTTATAGAATATAACATTATCAATTTCAATTTTTACGTTATCTTTTGTTATTACATATTGTGGAGGTATATCTAGAATTTGTTGCTTTGTTGAAATTTTCTTTCTTACAAAGTCAGCAAAAGGAATAACTAAATGCCAACCCGGCTCTAAAATTTTACTAAATTGTCCAAAACGTTCTAATACATAAACATATCCTGTATTTACAACCTTGATTGATGAAATTGCTGCAAATACCACTATTAATAGTAAGATTATAATAATTACAGTAGCTACCATGAGTAACCCCTCCTAGTTTTTATTTTTTTATTAGAATTTTATTCCCTTCTATTCCTATAATTTCGACTTCTGTACCTTTCTTTAATGGTCCACTAACACTTTTAAATGTCCAATAAATCCCCTCAAATTTAATCAATGATGAATCTTCTACATTTTCATCTAATATAATTTTTCTTCCTATATAAGATTGTTCCATGGTTTTTGTTCCTAGATTATCTGCTTTTATCTTCCTTTTAATTTTAGGATAAACATAGAAGAAAAATAAAATTGTTATTATGGAGAATAGTATGAATTGTAATATTACATTTACATCTAGAAATGCTAATACTAAACCACCTAAAGCCCCAAAGGAAAATCCAACAAATAGAACATCAGAACTTAAATAGTCTATTATTATTCCCGCTAGAATAACTACTACCCAAAGCCATAACATAGTTTGCCCCCTCCTTTTTTTATTAATCTTAACTTTTTATTAATATTTACTTTATTATACAGTTTATACATTATTATTGCAAGTACTATTTTAAACTTTTTTAAATAATATTTTTAAACTTAATAAAAGGTAATTAATACTATTTATCTCCTGTTGATTTTCTTATAAATTCACATTAATATTTAATATATAGTTTTGTTTAGTAAAAGTTACTACTATAAGAAAATATTATTTAAAAATCTAGTTTTACTTAAAGGATAAACTTTTATTACTATAGAAATACTAAAAATAAAAATATACTGGAGATGATGCTATGGATTTCATAAAAGTAGGTGCAGCTTCACCTAAATTAAAAATAAGCGATACAAAATATAATCTTAAAGAGATAGAAACTATGATTTTAAATGCTATAGAAGAAGAGGTTAAGGTTTTAGTTTTTCCTGAGCTAAGTATATCAGCATACTCTTGTGGTGATTTATTTACCAACGAAAAGTTAATTGAAAATTGTAATTTAGCAATAAAAAATCTAGTTGAATTTTCTAAAGGAAAAGATATTTTAATAGCTGTTGGTGCTCCTTTTTTATATAGATATTCCTTATATAATTGCGCATATATAATATTAAATGGAAAACTTTTAGGTATAGTGCCAAAAAGCTATATACCAAACTACTCTGAGTTTTATGAAAAAAGATGGTTTACAGAAGGTTTTAATATAAAAGGATTAAATGTTGATTTAGATTTTCAAAAGGAGGTACCTTTTGGAACTGATTTAATATTCTCATTTAAAAATTTAAAAGTAGGTTTTGAAATTTGTGAAGATCTTTGGGTTACTATACCACCTAGCTCTAATTTAGCTTTAATGGGTGCTAACCTTATTTGTAATCTTTCAGCTTCTAATGAACTTGTATCAAAGAGTTCTTATAGAAAATCATTAGTTCAAAACCAAAGTGCTAGAACAATGTGTTCTTATATTTATTCTTCAGCAGGAGTTCATGAATCAACTACAGATTTATTATTTAGTGGTCACATGATAATAGCTGAAAATGGAACTATTATAAAAGAAAATAATAGATTCAAAAGAGAAAATGATTTATTAACTGGTATAGTTGATTTATTTAAATTAGATGCAGAAAGAATAAAAAATATAAGTTTTAGAAATTCAACTTTTAATGAAAATAATGAACCTAGATTTATTCCTTTTAATTTAGAAAATACAGAGATTAAAAACTTTGATAGAGAAATAGATAAACATCCTTTTTTACCAAAATCTCAGTATGCTATGGAAGAACGCTGCGAAGAAATATTAAATATACAAGCTGCTGCCCTTGCTAAAAGATTGGAGCATACAAACCTTAAGAAAGCAGTAATTGGTATTTCAGGAGGATTGGATTCTACTCTTGCCTTATTAGTTGTGGTAAAAACTTTTGATATGCTAAATATACCAAGAGAAAATATAATAACTATAACTATGCCTGGTTTTGGAACTACAGATAGAACATACAATAATGCAGTAACTCTATGCAAGGAACTTCACTGTGATTTTAGAGAAATAAATATAGTAAATGCCGCTCTTCAACATTTTGAAGATATAGGCCATGATAAAGATATTCATGATGTAACATATGAAAATGTTCAAGCAAGAGAAAGAACTCAAATACTTATGGATTTAGCTAATAAGGAAGGTGGATTATTAATAGGTACTGGAGATCTTTCTGAACTAGCTTTAGGATGGTGTACTTATAATGGAGATCATATGTCAATGTACTCAGTAAACTGCTCTATTCCTAAAACTTTAGTTAGATTCTTAGTTAATTATTTTGCTAATCATGAAATTTCAAATGATGCTAAGGAAGCTTTATTAGATATTTTAGATACTCCTGTAAGTCCAGAATTATTACCAAAAGATAAAGAAGGTAAAATAGCTCAGAAAACAGAAGACATTGTTGGCCCTTATGAACTTCATGATTTCTTCTTATATCATTTTATAAAACACGGATCAAGTCCTGAAAGAATACTATTCTTAGCTAAGGAAGCATTTAAAGATGATTATGATGAAGAAACTCTAAAAAAATGGCTAGATAAGTTTATAAGAAGATTCTTTACTCAACAATTTAAGCGTTCTGCTCTTCCAGATGGACCAAAGGTTGGTTCTATATCACTTTCTCCTAGAGGTGATTGGAGAATGCCTTCAGATGCTGTTTATAATGACTTTTTAATTTAGTAATATTAAAATGCTTGGAATATGAACTATAAACATTTTCTTCACATTATTTTTAATTAATAAAAAATAATTTTAGACCTTGTTTATAGTTCTTTTTTACATAATAAAATCTTATTTTGTAAAAAAAATAAGAACATTGACATAGTTTTGCCAAAAATATATTGTAAACTTTTATATATATAATGTATAATTAGAATTTAGACAGATACTTATTTATTTTATCGAAATATGTTTGATAAAAATTATAAAAAAAGGAGGAGCTATAAAGCTATGAGTAAATATGATAAAAAACTTAAAAAAGCGTTAGCTCAATATGAAAATGGAAATTATGAAGAAGCATTAGATATATGTGAAAAAATACTTGATAAGGACTACAATAACGAGGAAGCTCTTACACTTGAAAGTAGAGCACTTGAAAAGCTTAACAGAATAAGCGATGCTATTGTTTCTTGGAAAATAAATGCTGAGTATAACAACAATGAAGAAGCTAGAACAAAACTTGATAAATTTAATAATTTAGATGAAAAAAAATTAGCAATGAGTACTATATTCAGTGAAACTATGAAGGATGAAATTAAGGCTAGACTTCAAGAAGAAGCTCAAAAAGAATATGCTAAACAATTAGAAAAGAGAGAACCTGAAATTAAGCCATTATCTAATGATACTGAAAAAGAGAAAGAAAACAAAAAGGTTGAACAAGCTCCAGTTATTAAGATAAATAAAGAAAAACCTAGAGAAGATGTTAAGATTGATGATATAAAACCATTAGATTATAAAGTTAAAGAAACTTCAAAGAATGAAAGTAATCATCTTGATAATGTGACAAAGGTAGATTTCCATAAAAAAGATGAAATTAAAAAATCTAAAGATAAACCTAAAGATGATGATGAACCTAAAGTTATTAGTACTCCTAATTTTAAAAACGAGAAATCTAACGCTAAAAAATCTAACAAAAAGAAACCAGTTAAGTATATAGCTGTAGCTGTTTCAGGTGCTATAGTTTTATTACTTGCTTATGGAGTAACAAAAAATATAAAAACTACAGATGCTAGTAAAAATCAAATAACATCAAGTGAAGAAGCTAATAATAATGCTAACAAGACTGAAAATTCAACTGACAATAAAACAAATGAAGATTCAAAAAAAGAAACTAAGACTATTACTGCTGATGAATTAAATAAAGCTATTAGTAATAATGATATAAATTCTCTTTATACATTATTAACTTCTACTCCTAAGGATAAAGTGCCTCAAGATGCCTTAGATGCTTATAATAAAGCAGAAAAATTAATGAAAACTGATGGAGTTAAGGATTTATACTTAAAAGGATCAGATTTATTTAAAGAGAAAAAATATGAAGATGCTCTTAAGGACTTTGAAAAAGCCTATGCCTTTTCATCTGATTCTTACTTGAGACCTCACTTAATTTATTTCATGGGAACTTCTTATGAAAACTTAGATAAAAATACAGAGGCAATCAAGTATTTCCAAGAATATTTAAAGGATTATAAGGCAAAGCCAGATGCTGAAGATTTTATGTACACACCTCAATGTTTATATAACTTAGCTATTTTATATAATAAAGAAGGTAACAGTGCTGAATCTAAAAAATATGCGCAAGAAATTGAAAATGATTATCCAAACACAATGTTCTACAATGATGTTACTAAAAAAATTATATACGGTAAATAATAAAAAAGCACAAGGATTAATTCCTCGTGCTTTTTTATTATCTATAGATTAAAACTTTATAGATAATTATTTTAAAATCTCTTCTCATACAAATTTTTCAATAAATTTATATAAGTTATAGTGTCTTATATTGCTTCTGAATCTGGGAAAATCATATTTGCAACCTTCTCAAACTCTACTCCAACATATTTTGAACTATGAGAATCAGATCCTAATACCATAGGTATATTATACTTTAAGCATAAATCTAAAAATATTCCTTGAGGATGTACCTCTCCACATTTCGCTCTTCTAAGACCTGAAGTATTTAAATCAATTTCATAATTTCCTTTTTTCATTTCTTTTAGAATACTCTCTAAAAGCTTAATATTATATTTTTCATTAGGAAAATCTGCTTTATACTTTCTAACTAAAGTTGGATGTCCTATTCTTTTAGGTTTAAAGGCTCCTAGATCGCATTTAATTGACTTTAACATAGTTTCATAGTATAGATCATAAAGTTTGTCCATTCCGCCAATTTTCTCTACTAATTCACCAATCATATCTGATCCATTGCCTATTTGATAATACTCTCCTTGAAACTTCACTATATGAACTGAAAGAATTGCATCATCTAAATATTTTCCATACTTATTTAATATAGCTTTAGTCTCTTCTTCATACCCTTCCACATAATCAACTTCTAAACCTACATTAACTTTAATTTTATCCTTAACCTTTTCTTTTAACTCAGTTATTCCTTTTATGTACTCCTCTAATCTTTCCATAGGTAAAGCACTGTTTTTTCTTGGTGAAGGGTCTTCCATAGGTAGTGGCATATGTTCTGTAAAAGTTATTTCTGTAATACCATTTCTTAATGCAGTATCAATGTACATATCTAGACTGTCATTACTACCATGTGGGCAATAAGTACTATGAACATGTCCATCTCTTTTTGTGTTTAAAATCATTTTATCCTCCGTATTATGCTGCTATAAATTTTGTCAAAATCTAAAATCTTAATAAAAAGATTCATTTAGATTTAAAAAATTAAAAACTCTAAGAATAAACTTTATTATAATTTACAATTAGTTTTTAATCCATTTATATTATACCTTATTAAATTAATAAGACAACATACTAAGAATATACTGCTATTTTAATTCTAATTCATATATCACTGTATAAATAATCTGAAGGATATCCTCCTTTATATAAATCTTTTTAAAATAAGCTCTGTTTAAAAGTTAAGATTTACTTAAAACAGAGCCTAAAACAATTATAATATTTATATAGATATGTTTTATAGTGACAAATTCTAATTTATATGTACTTATTTTAAATTATTAAAATTTCAAATTAGATACTTGCTTAAACATATTTATTTCCTTTTCAGATTCTACAGAATCTAAAGTCTCATTCCAATCTTTATCAAAATTAATCTTAAATAGTTCCACATGAGTCTTATCATTTTTAGGTGCCATTGCTACATATTCTGCACCACAAATTAATTTTTGTTCTAAAACCAGATATTCAATCTTTTTTCCATTTTCATCTCTAAAAGATACTACTTGATTATCATTCATTTTTATTTCCTCCTTTAAATTTTCTTTCTTATTTATTATTTTATATATTTTTTTATTTATTCTTTTTTAATTTAATACTTATTTACGAGTATATTATATACGATATTAAATGAGTATTATTAATAATTGTTTTAAACTTCATAAAATAAGTAAATAATTATTAAAATCTAGACAAAATAAAAACAAACCACCTTAATTAAATACTAAGATGATTTGTTTTTTTGTTATTTATATTTTATAGCTATAATTACATTCCATAAAATCTGAATTACTAAAACTATAATTCCTATGATTATAAAGTAATAATAAGATAAAAGATTTTGAAAAAATGTTAGCTTTATAACAAGAATTAATATAATAGCTATAATGCTTGTTATTATAGTTTGAATTTTATAAAAACCACTCTTTTTAGCTTTTATAGAATAAATAAACCATATAAAAAATACTAAAGATATAATTAAAGCTATAATTGATAAAATATTTAAATTTTCAATACTTATGCTATTTGAATATTGATATTTCCTAAAATAAACATGGTGCATTACACCAGCTTTTTTATTAGTTAAATATTGAATAGCAATTACCCCAATCCATAATATGGTTTGAATTATTACTATTATTGGATATAGTATTTTTTTTATTTTATCCATGAACTATTTTGTAGGCTCTCCAGTAATTGATGGATTTCCACCATTACTCCAACCAATCCATCCATCACTGTATATAGATGTATTTTTTAGTCCCATTACATTAGCATAAGTGTAAACCTCAGCTGCACGCCATCCACTACCACACATAAATGCAAGATGATTTTTTAAGTTTATTCCTTGATCTTCCCACATTTTTTCTATTTCATATCCATTTCTCATTGTATTATCTACATTTCTATAATACTCTAAAGATGTTGGACCATTTACTCCTGCGTATCCAAAAACAGCACCTTCTATACGGCCTTTTTTATCATGATAGCTATATCCTGATATTTTACCTATATATTCATCCCAAGTACGGTTATCAACTAAAGTAAAATCAGATTTTTTAAGGGCTTCTTTAAGCTCTGGTATAGTAGTAATTACTTCAGGATCTGCTGGTATAGTAGCACCAAAATCTACTCCTGGAGTTTTAGGATTAACCTTAGTTTCTAATTTATATCCAGCACTAGTCCAAGCTCCATCTCCCCCATTTAATACTCTTACATCTTTAACACCCATGTATTTTAAAACACTAGCTAAACGATAAGCTGCCATTTGCTCAGCACCTGTAAGTATTATTGTATCATTTTTGTTAATTCCATAGTCTGAAGCAAATTGAGTTAATGTCTTATCATCTGCAAGCATCCAAGTTGGAGGCGGTTCTATAGTGTCTGTATTTATATGTACACTTGTAGGAACGTGTCCCTTTCCATATGTTTGATTTTCATCTCCCCAGCTTGCCTCAAGTACTTTTATGTTTTTAGCATTTTCAAAAGTTTCTGGTTTATTTCCATCAATAACTTCCTTTAATATTTTAGCAGGAACTATTAAACTATAGTCTTCATATTTCTCTAAAGGAAGATCTTTATCACTAGCCCACTCTTTAATATCATATGAATAAAGATTTTTATATCCTTTTTTTGAAAGATAATCAGCAACTACCTTTGAATCTTCTCCATTAGCATCATATAATATTATGTTCTTATCTGTAGTTATCCCTTTAGTTTTTAAGGCTTCATCTAATTTATTTTCTTTATCCTTAGCATCAACCTTTATCCAGTTTGCAGAAAAGTCCTCTGCATTTGGAATGTGTCCTCCCCTAGCTTCATCATATAATATCCACCCATTATATGAATCACTTAAACGTGTATCAACAGCTATCCAAGAATTATCTTTTAAATTTTCTTGTACTTCTTTTGTGCTTAAAGATTTAATAGCATTATTTGTTTCATTACTTTTATTTCCAGAACAAGCTATAAAAGCTACAGTTGTAAATACTGCCATTAAACTTAAAGTTAATTTTTTTAATAAACTCATCTTTTCCTCCTTAGTTTTGTTAATTTTAGTGCCATTAAAAATAATATCAAATTTATATTATTTAGTAAATAACTATTAAAAATTATTAAATTCACACCAATTTACTAATTTTATTAAATTTATTATTATTTTTTCCATAAAATATATTTATTTTATTATTTTCTCTTTTTTATCAAATATTTTTATGAGTATTTTTAAGTATTTTTTGATTAATTCATTAGATTCAGTAAATTTAAGGAATTAAAGTGCATTTTTCGAAAGATTTTTTAACAAATATGGAGTATGATAAAAATATAAATATTAAATGAGGTGATTTTTTTTATGGAAATTAACAAAAATATAGTCAAATCAATAGCTGAACATCTTTCAGATAAACCTTTTGACTTAGAATATTGGGATGGTGAAATAATTAAGTATGGTGAAGGAGAACCTGAATTCAAGCTTATTATAAAAAATTTTCCAAGTAAAAAAGAACTTTTATCAGATCCTAGTGTAGCTTTAGGTGAAGCCTACATGAAAGGTGATATTGATATAGAAGGAGACCTTCAAAAATTCTTTGAAAGTATTATTCGTAACAAAGATAGCTTTATGAATAAAAATACAGTATTTAGACTTGCTTCTAAAATAAAAGCTCCATCTTTAATGAAATCAAAAAAAGATATAGCACATCACTATGATATAGGTAATGATTTTTATAGTTTATGGTTAGATAAAACAATGAGTTATTCATGTGGATATTTTAAAAATCCAACAGATACACTTTATGATGCCCAGATGAATAAAATACATCACATATTAAAGAAACTTAATTTAAAAGAAGGTCAACATTTATTAGATATAGGTTGTGGTTGGGGTTACTTAATAATAGAAGCTGCTAAACTTTATAAGGTAAAAGCTTTAGGTATAACTCTTAGTGAAGAACAATTTAAGAAAGCTAAAGAAAGAATAAAACAAGAAGGACTTGAAGATTTAGTCGATGTTCAATTAATGGATTATAGAAACTTAGAAAAATCCAACTTAGAGTTTGATAGAATTGTTAGTGTTGGTATGGCAGAACATGTTGGTCACGCTAACTTACCTTTATTCTTCAAAAATGTTGATTCTGTATTAAAAGAAAGTGGATTATTCCTATTACATAACATAACTAACCTTGTAGAGACAGAAGGAAACAAATGGATCACAACATACATATTCCCAGGTGGATACCTTCCAACATTAAGAGAAGAACTTAATATTGCAGCAGATATTAATTTCCGTACATTAGATGTAGAAAGTTTAAGACTTCATTATATGAAAACATTAGAAGAATGGTGTAAAAACTTCATGAATCATTTAGATGAAGAAAGACATATGTTTGATGATGAATTCTTAAGAATGTGGCATTTATACCTTGCTACTTGTGCAGCTGCATTCCACTATTGGGATATTGACATACATCAAATCCTATTCTCAAAAGGAATAAACAACACTCTTCCTATGACAAGAAAATATTTATATGAAGACTAATTAATATTAAGGTCTTGTATCAATTAAGTCTTATTATAAGGTTTTGATACAAAACCTTATATATTGTAACATATTAACTTTTTAGCTATGTTCTAAAAAATATCTTATAATAAAAAAAATCCAACTTAAAATTAAGTTGGATTTTTTTTATTATATATTTTCAAACATTGATTTTAGTATTCATGTTGAATTTTTAACTCCCAGAGGAAAGTAATTTAAAAACTCTCTTCTCTGTTTTAAAAACTTATTAACTTTAAAGCTATTTAAGAATTTTATAATTTTCTCAAAATATTAATTAAATAAAAAATTTACTTAAATTAAAGGTTTTATTAATTATATTAAGTTATCCTCTTTTAAAAGCTTATATAATGTTGGGCTTAAATTAAACTCAGACATAAGATTATTAACCTCATTTAAAGACTTTTCTTTCTTACCCTTAGAAACATTTCCTTTAGTTGCTCTTATTAATATATTTTTAGGTGAATGTGCTATATCTATAAACTCTAAAAGCTGAGTTTTATATCCTGCACACTCTAAAAGATTAGCTCTAACTGAATCAGTCATAAGTGCTGATATTCTTTCTTTAATTATTCCATAGTTAGTAAGTATAGAAAACTTTTCACTTTCTATTTGACTATTAAATTCATGTTGACAACATGGAACTGAGAATATCATTTTACTATTCCACTTTATTGCATTATATAAAGCATAATCTGTTGCTGTATCACAAGCATGTAATGTTATTACCATATCTACTTTATTATTATATTTAAATCCATTTATATCTCCAAGCTCAAAATGTAAATTTTCATAATTATATTTTTTAGCTATTTCATTACATTTCTTTATAACATCAGCCTTTAAATCTAATCCTATCATATTAACTTTTATTTTTTTAATTTCAACAAAATAATAATATAATATAAATGTTAAATATGATTTACCACATCCAAAATCTAATATTGTAAGCTCTTTTTGATCTATCTTTTTTATTTCATCATCTATTATTTCTATAAATCTATTTATTTGCTTGTATTTATCATATTTAGAGTTTATGACCTTTCCTTCTTTAGTAAACACCCCTAAGTCTATAAGAGGCTCTATAATCATTCCCTCTTCTAATATGTAGTTTTTCTTTCTATTATGTTCCTTCTTTAAAATTTTTAAAGCCTCATTATTTTTCTTAATTCCTAAAAACACCTTCCCTTTTTTAGAAACCTTAAGATCGAAAGAACTTTCCTTAGAAAAAGCATTTAATTGCTTGTATTTAGAAACAAATAATTCTTCTATCTTCTCTTTAAGTTCTTTTTTTTCTATATTTTCATGAAAAACTTGTTTTTCAGTATATTTCTCTATTTGATAAAAATCCTTTTTATTTTTTTCTTTAAGCTGAAATACTATTTTTTTATATTCAGTATCCTTATTTAATTTATTACTAATTACTAGTTTTATGATTTCCTCTTCTGTAATCTTATCAATTGCTTTTATTAAATCATCCATTAAAACTCACCTTACAATCTATTATTAAAGTTAAACTTAACATTTTTATAAAATAAACTCTTATCTCTAATTTTTATTGGGGTCTTCAAGTGAACTTTCTCTTTTAAAATTGACCCATTATAAATATCTATCATAGATTAAAGTTAAAGTAATATTAAACTTAACTTGCTATATAATATAATACATAAGATTTAAGTATATATCAAATATAAGCTTATAATTTACATTAGAATATCTTTTATATTTAGAACTCTATTTTCTCCTAATAACTCTTTAGCAATATAACTTAAATTAAAATCCTCTGTAACCAAAGAAAATTCACATTTTTCTTTCAAAGCTACTATAAGTAACAAGTCATTTTTGCTTATCTTTTTTCCATTATAATAATAAATAATTACGTAATCATCTTATATTTCAATATTGTAAGTATATTGAGATAATACTCTATTTACTACAAAACACAAAAAATACAAGGATAATTATCCTTGCATTTTTTATTTTAATTATATAAATATTAGTTATTTAAAAACATTTTTATATCATCTTCAACATTAGTTATTCCACCTATACCAAAATTCTCAACTAAAACTTTAGCAACATTTGGTGATAAGAATGCTGGTAATGTTGGTCCTAAGTGTATATTTTTAACCCCTAAATATAATAGTGATAGTAATACTATTACTGCTTTTTGCTCATACCAAGCTATATTAAATGATATTGGTAAATCATTTATATCTTCTAATTCAAATACTTCTTTAAGTTTTAATGCTATTAATGCAAGTGAATATGAATCATTACATTGTCCTGCATCTAATACTCTTGGAATTCCATTTATATCTCCTAAAGGTAACTTATTATATTTATATTTTGCACATCCAGCTGTTAATATTACAGTATCTTTTGGTAATGCTTTTGCAAAATCAGTATAGTAATTTCTTGATTTAGCTCTTCCATCACAACCAGCCATAACAAAGAATCTTTTTATTGCACCAGACTTAACAGCTTCCACTACTTTATCTGCTAAAGCAAGAACTTGATTGTGAGCAAATCCACCTATAATTTCTCCTGTTTCTATTTGTTTAGGAGCCTTACACTTTTTAGCATGCTCAATTATAACTGAGAAATCTTTATCTGATTCTGAGTTTCCTTTTATATGAGTACATCCAGCAAAACCTGCAGCTCCAGTTGTATATAATCTATCTTTGTAGCTATCTTTTGGAGGTACTATACAGTTTGTAGTCATTAATATTGGTCCATTAAAGCTTTCAAATTCTTCTTTTTGTTTCCACCAAGCATTTCCATAATTTCCTGCAAAATGAGAATATTTCTTAAATGCTGGGTAATAATGTGCTGGTAACATTTCTGAATGTGTATATACATCTACTCCTGTTCCCTCTGTCTGTTTTAATAACATTTCTAAATCTTTTAAATCATGTCCTGATACTAATATACCTGGATTTTTTCTAACTCCTATATTAACCTTAGTAACTTCAGGATGTCCATAAGTTCCTGTATTTGCACTATCTAATAATGCCATTCCATCTACTCCAACCTTACCAGTTTCTAAAGTTAAAGCTATTAATTCATCTATTGTTAAACTATCATCTAAAGTCTTAGCTAATGTGCTTTGCATAAACGCATTTATTTCTTCTTTATCATATCCTAAAGCATTAGCATGCTTCATATATGCTGACATACCCTTTAAACCATATATTATAAGTTCTCTTAAACTTCTTATATCTTCATCCTTAGTAGCTAAAACTCCTACTTTAGTTGATTTTTCATCTAATATTGAATCTATTGAAATCTCTTCTTTCTTTGAAAAAGCATTTTTTATTTTTTGTAATAAGCTTACTTTTTCGTCTATTTCATTTTTATTAGAAGCATTCCAAAGTGCAGCTTCAGATAAATTCTTTTTATTCTTTAAAGTATTTAATAAACTTTCCTTTACTCTTAAAGTTTCCTTTACCCTTTCATAGAATATTTCATCATCAAAGTTTGCATTAGTTATTGTAGTAAATAAGTTTATAGTTACTAAATGATTAACTTTTGAGTCTATTTTCTTTCCTTCTTCTCTTAATCTAGTAGTTACTTCAGATAATCCTTTAGTTGTATATATTAATAAATCCTGCATCCTTGCTAAATCAGGTGACTTTCCACATACTCCAAACTTAGTACATCCTGTACATCCAGCAGTCTCTTGACACTGGAAACAAAACATTTTATTTTCCATTAGTACTCCTCCACTTTATTAAAAACTTTTTCCTTTGTTATTTAAAGCTTTTATTTTCGCCTTAGCAAATATTATTCTATATCATATGCTTTAATAATCACGTAACCTAAGTTACCAATGATAAAATTTTTTTAAAACTAATGTATTTAATTTTAAAACATTTCGTTATATTTAAATTTAAAATACCAAATTTAAAAATCTGAATTTTTACTAAAGATTAATTGAATCTAATCTTCTAGCTAAAATCAACAATGGTTTAAAATAAAAAACAGTGTATTAAATAATAAAACTTAATACACTGTTTAAAATTAAGATCTAATTAGATTCTCAACATATTCCATGTCTATATTCTCTTCTAAAAGTTCACAAAGCTTATCATATTGACTTATTTTATAATCTTTATAATTAACTTCATTACTTTCTTCTATGTTTAATTCTTTCTTTAACTTATTTATAAGCTTTTCTCCAAAGTCTCCCTCATCAAAGATTCCATGAATATAAGTACCAAAAATATTTTGTTCTTTGTTCTTCATTCCAAGAACATTACCATTTTGCTCTTTTATCCATATATTCTCTTTAGCTGTAGGAACACTTTCCCCATTGTGAATTTCATATCCACTAACTTCATTTCCTTCTAAATCAAAGGCTACAACCTGCTTTGTAGTTTTTTCTTTATTAAATGATGTTACTATATTTAAAAGTCCTAAGCCTTCTTCTTCTCTTATGTCACCTTCCACACCAAGAGAATCAATTATTTTTTCTCCTAATATTTGATAACCTCCACATATACCAAATATTAATTTTCCCTTAGAACTTTCATTAATTATTGCCTCTTTAAAACCACTTTCTTTTAAATAAATTAAATCATCTATGGTATTTTTACTTCCTGGAATTATTATCATATTTGCATTTTCTAAATCCTTAGGATTCTCAGCATATTTTATACCTACATCTTTTATTCTTCCTAAGGAATTAAAATCAGTAAAGTTTGACATATGAGGTAATCTAACTATTGCTATATCTATCCCTTTACCATTACCTTTTCTTAATTTAATAGAAGCACTATCTTCCTCTTCTATATCTAAATCAAAATAAGGCATAACTCCTAAAACAGGGATTTTTATTATTTCTTCTATTTGTCTCATTGCAGGTTCAAAAAACTCTCTTTTTCCCCTAAATTTATTTATTATAACCCCTTTAACCCTTTTTCTCTCTTCTTCAGTTAAAAGCATTATAGTACCAACAATAGAAGCAAAAACTCCTCCTCTGTTTATATCCGAAACTAAAATAACATCGGCGTCTGCCATTTTAGCAGTATGCATATTTGCTATATCAGTTTCTCTTAAGTTTATTTCAGCACAGCTTCCTGACCCTTCTAAAACTATTAAATCATAATCATTTGAAATGTCATCATAAGCTTCCTTTGCTTTTTCCTTAAGATATTTATTTAATTCCTTATATTTATAAGCATCCATAGTGCAATGAACCTTACCTCTAACTATTACCTGAGTTTTAAATCCTGCACTAGGTTTCATCAATATAGGATTCATATATTCCTTAGGATCAATTTCACATGCTTCAGCTTGTACCACTTGAGCTCGTCCTATTTCATCTCCCTCCTTTGTTACAAAGGAATTTAATGATATATTCAAAGCTTTATAAGGGGCAACCCTATATCCTTTTTTCTTAAAATATCTACAAAAGGCTGCTGCAACAGTACTTTTTCCTACGGAAGATGCTGTACCAAGAAGCATTATACTTTTATACTTCATAAAACACACCTACTTAATATCTAAGAATCCATGAGTTTCTGTTAATATATTATCTCCAGTTTCAAAGTTTATTCTTTCTTTAAATAAAGGTCCATCAAAAACAAATGTATGATATTCTCCATTTTCTCCACAAGCATCTGAACCAGCTGCTTTTAATCTTTCAACTACATCCTTAGTTAAAACTTCACCTAAGAATTCTTCTCCTAAAATGCTTAATTTTACATTTTTAATTACAGTTTTGAAGCCACTATCTATAAACTCATAAGTTAGAGCTTCTCTATCTTCTTCCCAAAGTGGGAAAATAGCTTCAAGTCCTGCTTTTTCACATTTATCTTCACACCAAGTTCTATGAGCCATTAAATCAATATCTCCAAATACACAAGCTTCTGCACCCATTTCTTCTTTAATTTTCTTTAAAGCTTCAACAAATGTTTCACCATAATTTTCTTTTCCGTTACTTGCAACTAAAACTAGAGGTATATCTAGAGATTTTGATACGTCTTTTAATAATTTATCTGGTATGCCATGGAACCAACTTCTTAAAACTTTTTTATCAACAGTGACTAATAAAGCTACTGGAGTATGTCCTGCCTTTATCATTCTATATAATGATAATGTACTATCCTTTCCACAACTATATGATACAACAAACTTTTTTTTCATATTGTCCACCTACTTCCATTTTTCTAATGCTTCTAGCATGAATTTTCTTATGTCTATTTTATATACATCTGTAATTTTAGAACTATTTAATAATTCTCTTGCTTTTCCACTACTATAAATTTTACCTTCTTTTATTAAAATTGCATCTTCACTAAACATCTGAACTAAATTTAAATCATGTAAAACGCCTATAACAGTTTTGTTATTTTCCTTTGTCCATTTATTTATATAATCTAAAATTTCAATTTGACATTTTAAGTCTAAATGATTTGTTGGTTCATCTAAAAGTAATATTTCAGGATCTTGAGCAAAGGCTCTTGCCAAATAAACTCTCTGAAGTTGTCCTCCTGATAGTTCATTTATTAACCTATCCTTTTCATTTAATAATCCTACACTTTCAATACACTTTAAGACTATATCCCTATCTTTCTTTGTAAGACTTGAAAAAATACCATCCATATGAGCATATCTGCCTAGTGAAACTGTTTCAAAAACAGTATAAGAAAAATACACTTCAGAATTTTGACTCATTAATGCAACTTTTTTAGCTAAATCTTTTCTTTTTATATTTCTAATTTCTACCCCATCTAGCTTTATTTCACCTTTGTATTCTATTAAGTTAGCTAAGGCTTTTAACACTGTAGATTTACCACACCCATTTGGTCCTATTATAGATATGTTTTCTCCTCTGTTTATATTAAAAGATAAATTATGTATAACCTCATTACCATCATATCCACAACATAATTTTTTAACTTCTAACAAAATATCACCTACTTCTCTTTCCAAAATAAAGATAGGCAAAAAATGGTGCTCCAATTAATGCTGTAATTGCTCCAACTGGTAATTCTGATGGAGCAATTAGTGTTCTTGAAACTAAATCTGTTAATACCATTAAAGTTCCTCCAAGTATAATACACATTGGAATTACTATCTTATGATTAGAGCCAAATATTTTTCTAACTATGTGTGGAGTTATAAGATCAATAAATCCTATAACACCACTTAAGGCTACGGCACTTCCAGTTAAAATTGCCACTGAAACAAGCAATATCTTTTTAACCTTTTTAGTTTCAACTCCTATTGCTTTTGCTCCATCTTCTCCAAAGCTTAAGATATCCATTTCTCTTGTATATCTTACAGCCATAAAAATTCCAATTATGAAAAATGGAATTCCAGCAAAAACATATGACCAACTTTTCATAGCAAATGATCCCATTTGCCACATAGTAATTGCCTTTATATCTTCACTGCATAAGGCTGTTATAGTAGTTAACATTGCACTAGTAAAAAGTGACAAAACCATACCAGCTAATATTACTGTATTATTTGAAAGCCCTCTATCAACTTTATTAGAAAAGATAATAACAGCAAAAACAGTTAAAACTCCACATAAAAATCCTATAATAGGCATAGCTAAATTTCCTACTACAGGAATTGAAATTCCAAGAACTATGTATATTCCAACTCCTAGGGAAGCTCCTGATGAAACTCCTAAAGTATATGGTGATGCTAATGGATTTTTTAATATAGATTGAATTATGGCTCCACTAACTGCAAGGGAAGCTCCAACTCCAAAAGCTAATAATACCCTTGGTAATCTAATTACCCAAATAATTGCTACGTCCTCTGGTTTTATACCAGCTCTAAGAGGAATATTAAAAATTTTATTCCCAACTATAGAAATAGTATCCCATATATTAATATTGGAACTTCCTATGGAAGTTCCAATACAGAGTACTAATATTACTAATGGAATGGCTAGTAATATTAGTAGTTTTCTTTTTTTAGATTCCTGCATATTGTTCTGGATAAATATCCTTTGCCATTTGTTTTAATGCATTTACCACGTATTGACTTCCACGTGATGATGCATTATTGTCTACTAAGAATATTTTATTATCCTTAACAGCAGTTATTGTATTCCAACCTGGACGTTTAGCAATTAAATCTGTAGCATTTTCAATATAACTTTCATTTGTTAAAATCACATCTGGGTTTGCTTTTATAACAGCTTCTTCACTTGGAGAAATCCAACCCTTTTCATTACCAAATATGTTTTCTGCTCCAATTATAGTTAATAAATTATTCAAGAAAGTATCACTTCCAAAGCTATAAAGTTTTGAACCTGATCCAATTTCAAAGTAAACAGTTTTCTTATCTTTTATATTTTCACCTATAGCTTTTATTTTATCTACTTCACTTTTCATTGAATCAACCATTTTCTTTCCTTCAGCTTCTGTTCCAGTTAACTTAGCTAAGAAATTGATATCTTCATATATTCCATCTATACTATCACTAGTTGGAATATAGACTACAGGTATTCCTGCATCCTTTAAAGCCTTAAATGGATCTTCTTTTCCTTCTCTATTGTGCCCTGAAGCTATTATTACATCTGGCTTAAGAGCTACTATAGTCTCTGCATCTGGATTTCTAAAGTCTATTTTAGGAATATCAGAATTTAATCCTTTTACATCTGATGAATATTTATCAACCCCAACTATTTTATCACCTAGTCCTAAACCTACTAATATCTCTGTATTAGACGGAGCTGTTGATACTATTCTTTCAATCTTTTTAGGTACTGTAAATTCAGTTCCTTCCATATCTTTCATTGTTACTGTTTTACTTCCACATCCAGTAAACATAAGTAATGCCATCATGGTTATCATTACTAAAGAAATTACTTTTTTAAAATTTCTCATATTATTCCTCCACTTTCACCTTTATAAATTTTAAGTTATATGAAGGATTCCTATTTGATTTTATTTAATGATTTTAATATTTATTTTTTAATATTGCTAAGTACCCCTTACAATCTATAAAAGCAAATCTGAACTTTCCTAAATCATCACAAATCAAATTTCCCTTTCATAAACTTAACAATTAAAATATTTGAGGCTTAAATTAATACGTATAAAATAAAAAAACATACCATTTTAAGAAGGTATGTTAAGCATATTTAAATCATACGCACCTATTATCCTACCCTCAGAAGACAATAGCACTTAAATAAAAGGCAGGTATCCCGACTTTGCTTCTTCCTCCATCTCGTCTTCCCGCACAAAAATGCAGTGACATATTGAGATTTTGTCTGCTTCACGGTTACTGAGGTAGTTGAAGACTTTAACTTCATTCCCTATTAAGCGAAAATCACACCAATTATTAGTTAATCAACTTGATTATATTATTATATTTTATCATTGTCAAACTTCTTAATTTAATATAAAACCTATTAATAATAAAAGTAATAGTATACGGCTTATTTTAAAACCTTTGAAAGTTCTTCTAAAAGCTTTTTGTTTTCTTCCCTTGTTCTAACTGCAACCCTATAGAAACTATGGTCTAAGCCAATATAATTACTACAACTTCTTATTATTATACCTCTTCTAATTAATTCTTCTCTTAAATTTATATTTTTATTCAATTTAAAAAATATAAAATTTACTGCACCTTTAAAAGTAGTAATATCTTTAAAATTTTCTAGGCCATTATATAAAAATTCATTTTCTTTTTTTATGTAAGCTACGCTGTTTTTAATATACTCAACATCTTTTAATGCTTCTCTTCCTGCATAGTCTGCTACGGTATTTACACTCCAAGGAGTTCCTACTGAATTTATTTTTTCTATAAAATTATTATTAGAACTTAATCCATAACCTAATCTTATTCCAGGAAAGGCAAATAATTTAGTTAAAGATTTTACTATAATTAAATTTTGGAAATTATCAAGTTCTTTAATAAGAGAGTATCTATAATTATCTTCAACAAAGTCTAAGAAAGATTCATCAAAAACAACTGTAATATTCATTTTTTTTGCTTTTTCTAATACTTTTAATGAAAAATCTTTTTCTATTAAAGCACCTGTAGGATTATTGGGATTACATAAAAATATAATATCTAATTCTTCCTTGATTTCTTCTAAAAATCCATTATCTACTGAATAATTATCTTTTAATATATAATGGTTAACTTCACACTCAACAGAATTTAAAGCATCCTCATACTCTGAAAAGGTTGGTGATACTATAAGAGCCTTTTTAGGTTTTATTCCTCTTACTATATTAAAAATAACCTCTGCCGCACCATTTCCTAGAACTATATTTTCTAAAGCTACCTTTTCAAAGTTTGAAATCCCCTTTTTAAGCTCATAATAAGTTATATCTGGATATCTCTCTATAGAATTTATTCCTCTTACCATAGCTTCCTTTACTCTTTCAGAGATTCCTATAGGGTTTATATTAGCTGAAAAATCAATAATTTCATTTTCTTTTAAGCCATAAATCCTCTTAATTTCTTCTACATTACCACCATGTCCTAAATTCATATAATCACCTCTAAAATACATCTAATAATAAGTGCTACTACCATTCCTAAAAAAGAAACCATTCCTAATATATTATTAGTCTTATAAACATCTGAAATTTCTATTTTCTTTTTAGCATCTCCTATGGTTGGTTTTTCTACAAGCTTTCCAAAATAGTAATTTGCTCCTCCAAGTCTTATTCCTAAAGCCCCTGCAACAGCTGCTTCTGGATGAGCACTATTAGGACTTGAATGATTATATCTATCTCTTTTGTATATTTTAAAACTGTCTTTTAAATTAAGTCTTAAAATAAAAGAAGAGATTACTATAAGATAAGCTGTTAATCTAGCTGGAATATAATTAAACACATCATCAAGCTTAGCTGAGAAGAATCCAAAATCCTTATATTTTTCATTTTTATACCCAAACATTGAATCACATGTGTTTACTGCTTTATATAAGAAGGCTAAAGGTGCTCCCCCAATTCCTGCAAAAAATAAAGGTGCTATAATACCATCTGACATATTTTCTGCTACAGTTTCCACTACTGCTCTAACTATAGCTTCTTCATCTAGGTTTTCAGTATCTCTTCCTACAATATAAGATAATTGTTTTCTAGCCTTAACAATATCTCCTTCTTTTAAAATCTTAATTACTTTAAGTCCTTCAACTTTAAGCCCCTTAGCTGAAATACAAAAATAAATAAGTATTCCAGATACTACAGTTCCTAAAATAGGATTAATCTTATTCGCAATATGCAAAATTCCTAAAGTTACTCCAAAGGTTATGAAAACTATAAAAATCCAAGCAAAGAAGCCTGCAATCTTAAGATTTTTCTTGAAAACCTTTCTCCAAAGCTTTTCCATATTAGATGCTAGTTTTCCTATATATCTAATAGGATGATATGGATTATTAGGATCTCCTATTATTAGGTCTAAAACATATCCTATTATAATTTTTATCATTTCTAAAACCTTTCTATTATTTCTAGTCTTAAATTATCTGTTATGTCTTTTTCAAACTCTAGACTTGAAAAATCTCCTTTTAAGGTATTGATATCCTGTTCAACTTTTAACTTATATCCTCCTCCACACTTAGGCTGATAAGTATAGAAGTCTAATCTATCCTTTTCAAAGAGTTCTAAAATACAAGCTATACTTCCTCCATGACATACTATTAAGGCTTCCTCTTCTCCCTCTTCCTTAAGGGTTAGAAGTAATTTTAAAAATGCTTTTTTCATTCTCTTTTCAAAATCCCTTCTTGATTCACCATTAGGACAAGAAACTTCCTTGCTTTTGTCTAAAATCCAGTTTAAATATTTCTTGTCTTCCTTTAGCATTTCATAAGACTTTAGTTCAAAGTCTCCAAAATTATACTCACTAAATTCCTTTATGACTTCATACTTCTTATTTGGATATAAAATATTAAATGTTTCATTAGCTCTTTTTGCTCCACTTGTAAAATTTCTCTTACATATTGGCACTCTCACACTCTTTCTTTTTTCCTCTAACTCTTTTTTTCCTTCCTCACTTAAAGGCACATCACTTATTCCACAATAAAGTTTATTCTCATTGCAATAAGTCCTCCCATGTCTAATTAAATAAATTATCATCTTATTATTCACCCTTTAATCTTGTTCCTATTCCAAAAAATATTCTATAAACTTCTTCACTTTCCTTTGATAAAAACTGAAGAACTTTTCCAGTCTCTTCTCTCCATAATCTTTCCTCTTTCTTTAAAGGAACTATTCCTGAAGATATTTCATCACAAATTAAAATTTTATCTTTTAATAATTCTTTTTTTTCCTTAAAAAAGCTTAAAGACTCTTTGCCTTGTAAGGCATTAAAATAAATTAATCTATCTATGCCACTAATAACCTTTTTAGAAAAGTCTATAGAATCTTCTTTGCAATAAAATATTTCCTCTTCATTTATACCTAACTTTTCTCTTACATACCTTAGCTTTCCATTATAGGCACCGCCAAATAAAAGTTTCAAAAGTTTCTCCTCCTTAAATAATTCCTAAAAGTAAAATTCCTGTAAACTCCATAAGAACAAGAATGTATCCTGCAACGTCTCCATTTATTCCTCCTAATTCTTTTTTTACTTTTAAAAGTAAAATAAAAGAAATAAGTCCCATTGCTAAAATAGCTATTAAATAATTTATTCCTAAGGTGAAAAACGTTATTAATGCAACTAATACATATATTCCTAGTAAAATTATTTCATCTACTTTTCCAGTTCCTTCTTTAAAGAATTTTGCTAGAGAACTTTGCCCAAGCATCTCTTGACTTACAATAAAGTATCCATTCATTGTCCTTGATGCTATTGGTATAAATATTAATATTCTCATATCTAAATTTTTATTTAAAACAGTAAAAATTCCAGTAAATTCTACTAGTAGTAATAAAACTACAGAAATAACTGAAAAAGCTCCAACTGTAGAATCCTTTAAAATTCTAAGTTTTGTCTCCTTATCTCTTCTAGAAAGAAGTGCGTCAGAAACATCCATAAAACCATCTAAATGTAAGAATCCAGTTAAAATATATGGAACCGTTAAAATAAGAGCTGCCATAAGCATAATTGGTACATTTAGCTTACTTAATACAAAAAAACTTAAATACCAAAGTATTCCTATAATTAACCCTATAAAAGGATAAAGCTTCATTATATGTTTTGCAGCCCTGTCATCCCATTCATATTTAGGCAATGGAATAACTGTAAACATGCTTAAAGTCATATTTACAGCCTTATAAAAAGTTTTCATCTTCTAAAACCTCCTCTCCTTTATGAAATATTAAGTTTCCAAAGGAAGCTTCTATAACCACATCTGAAAAGGAAGCTAATTCACAATTTATTTTGCCTAATTCTCTTTTAAAAGACTCAGTATAAGAATCATATTTAATTCCATCACTAAAAACATAATCTGAAACTATTACTAAATTAAAAACCTTAGTTCCTAGCATCTTTATGTACTCTAAAATATTACTATGTACACTTTCATTAAATTCTTTTCCTACAAACATCTCATTAGTAACTAAAGAGGTCAAACTGTCTAGTAAAACAGTATCTTTCTTAGAAAGTTTATGAAATATCTCATTTAAATTCCTATGTTTTTCAATTGTTTTAAAATCATACTTTTCTCTACTTTTCAAGTGATTTTCTATTCTCTTTAAATCCTCTAAATCATAAGGTTTCATAGTAGCTAAGTAATAAAGTTCCCCTTTTCCTTTTTTTGAAAGACTACTACTATAAAATTCAGCATAAGAAGATTTACTACTTTTAGCGCCTCCAATAATTAAAACTATCATAACTAATAAAATTAACTCCTATAATATTTTTTAAAGTTTTAAAGAACAACGTAACACTCTTTATCCTTTACATCCTCTAAATAACTATTATCTATATTTACTTCTTCAAAAGTTGCCATATTATTCATCATGGATATTGCAAAATTAATTACTGAGAAAGCTATTGGGCATCCACTTCCTTCTCCTAATCTCATATTTAAATCTAATATAGGATCTAATCCTAACTCTTTTATAGCTAAATCATATCCTATTTCTTGTGACTTATGAGATGTAAAACAAAATTCTTTAACTAAAGGATTTAATCTATTAGCTAAAAGAGCTGCCACAACAGATATAAACCCATCTATTACTACAGGGATTCTATAGAAAGCAGCACCTAAAAACACCCCTGCCATTGCTCCAATATCATATCCTCCAACCTTTGAAATAATATCAATAGGATCATCAAAATCAATATTATGTTTTTTAACCACTTCTTCTACAATTATTTTTTTCTTTTCAAAAGAAGCATTATTTATTCCGCCACCTTTTCCTACGACTTTAGAAGTTTCACACCCAATAAGTGCTTTTAATACCGCTGCTGAAGTAGTGGTATTTCCTATTCCCATTTCTCCTACTCCAAGTATTTTATATCCCTTTTCTTTAGCTATTTTTACAGCTTCTATTCCAATTTCTAGGGATTTTTTTGCCTCTTCATAAGTCATAGCTGGTTCCTTATAAATATTTTTGGTTCCCTTTGATATCTTTCTATCTATAACTCCTTCTATAACTTCATCTGAATTAATTCCTACATCAAAAACTATTAAATCTGTTCCATTAGTTTTTGCCAATGTACCTACTCCATTAATACCTTTTATAAAATTTTTTGTTTGAAGTAAAGTTAAACATTGCGGCGCTGATGCTACTCCTTCCTCTTCTACTCCATTGTCAGAAGACATTATAATTACACACTTTTTATCAATATTATTAAACATATTCCCAGTTATTCCTGATAACCTTATAGCTATATCTTCTAACTTTCCTAAACTTCCTAAAGGTTTAGCTAAAGAATCCACTCTATTTTTAGCTTTTAAAATCATGTCATTATCTAAACCTTGTATTCCTTTTAACACCTCATTTAACATTATCCTTTTCCATCCCTTCTTATTTTTTGATATAATATTTTCATTAGAATATAAGGAGATTAAGATGACTAACAAAATGAAAAATCATAAGATAACCAAACTAGGCGGTCTTAATAACTCAAATTATTTATTAGAGTGTGAAAATAATAAATATGTTTTAAGAATACCTAGTAAAGATAATAAAAATAATTTTTCAGAGGAAAATTTTGTTTTAATATTTGCTAATTTGAACAAGCTATCCCCCCCTATTATATATCATAATAAGGATAATGGAATACTAATAAGCAAATTTTTAGAAGATTCAAAGGTAAATATGAGTACATTTACATCTTTAGAATTCCTCGAAAAACTCTCAATTAATTTAAGAAAACTACATATACTTAAGTGTGAACATATTTTTAACCCTTTTGAAAATATAAGAAAAAATTTTCATATTTTAAAATCTAAAAACTTTAATTTTCATCAAGATATTGATTTAGTCTTAAATAAATTAAATATTCTTGAAGAAAAATTAATCAAAAATATGACTATTGGCCTTTGTCATAATGATTTAAATTCTTCAAATGTACTATATCATAATAAAAATGTTCTTTTTATTGATTTTGAATTTTCTGCTATGTGTGATATATTTTTTGATTTAGCTACTGTATCTTGGATGCTTGATGAAAAGAAGAGGTATTTTTTAATAAAAGGTTATTTTGGCTACTACTCTTATGAATTAATGGAAAAATTAGAAAATTATCTTTTCGTAGTTAAGCTTTGGAATGCTTCTTGGAGCTTCTTGAAGTCTTTAAATACTAATTCTACATATGATTATAAATTAGGTGGAAATATGATCATAGATGATTTATTATCCAATCTTTAAAAGATCTGCATCAAAATATAAAAATAAAACTTACAAACAGTGTGAAGAGAATATCTAGATAAACTTTAGAATTTAAATTATTACGTAGAAAATATCACGTTAAAAAGCTAGTACTATTAATTTCTTAGGATATAATTTTACAAAGTTCCATTACATAATTTTAAGAATCCAAATTAAAAATTTGGCCTTTCACTGAAATTCTAGCAATTATAGAATTTGTTTGTAAGTTTTATAAAAAGTTGTTTTTATATGTTCATATATACATAGAATAATTATTAAATATAATTCATCTTTTAAAAATTTTATTATTTTTTATTGCAAAGATTCATTACTACTCTTAAATATAAATTTATTGCTGGAAACATATCTTCTTCATTAAAATCAAACCTAATAGAATGATGTTCATCCTTTAACTCACTTCCAAACATTATATAAGATGCTTTTCCTCCATTTTTCTGTACTCTTTTCATCATATAACATATATCTTCACTAGCACCAAAGTCTTCCTCATCTATTATATTGTTATAATCATTTATATTTTTTGCCTCCCATTTAATAATATCAATTAACTCTCTATCACTACTACCACTTATGGATCTTCCTAAACAAGATATTTTCACATGATTATCATGCATATCTGCAGAAGTTTTTAAAATTCTAGTTGCATAACTCTCCATATATTCATTTAATTCTGTAGTTTCTCCTCTAGTCTCTACTTCCATAAAAGCTTTTCCAGGAATTACATTTCTACCACTCCCTGCAATTAACTTTCCTACATTTATTCTTGTTATGCCTTTACCACTTCTTGGTATAGCATCTAAATTTAATACTGCTGTAGATGCAGAAAGCAAAGCATTATGCCCTTTTTCAGGTGCAACTGCGGCATGGGAAGACTTCCCTGTAAATTCAGCATTAATTTTAGATGTTGCTAAAAATCCCTTTGTTCCACAGATTATTTCTCCTGATTTCCTTGCCTTTATTCCTATGTGTCCACTTAATAAATAATCTACATCATCTAAGATTCCTGATTGAGCCATTGGATTTCCACCACATACACTTTCTTCTCCAGGTTGAAAAATAAGTTTTATTGTTCCATTAAAATATTCCTTAAATCTAATAATCCCTTCTGCAACTCCAAGACCAATAGCTATATGACCATCATGTCCACAGGCATGCATAATCCCTCTATTTAAAGAGGAAAAACCATTTTTAAAAGGAAAATGCTCATTATTTTCACATTCAAGGACCTTTACTCCATCTATATCAAATCTTAAAGCAATAGTTGGACCCTCTCCATTTTGTAAAATCCCAACTACTCCAGTGTATCCCCCAATCATATAATCACTTAATTCTTTATAGGCACCTTGATTTAATGATTTTTCATAACTTTTCTTTAAATCAAGTTCATTTGATACATCTAATCTATGCTCTTCACTTATTATTTCTTTTCCTATTTTTATTTCATAACCCATTTCTCTTAAATATTTTCCAATTAAAGAAGATGTTCTAAATTCTTTCCATGCACTTTCAGGATATTTATGAAAATCCCTTCTATAATTAATTATTTTTTCTTTAATCTCCCTTAAAAACTTCTCAATATCCAATTTTAATCCTCCACATTAAATAATTTTTAAAAATACATATACTTAATAATACTTAACTTCTCTCTATAATAAACCTTTTAAAAAATTATTAATGTTTAAATTAATTTTTTTAAATAAAAAAGGTACTACATCTTTAAAATGTAATACCTTTTTAGTATTTTTCTTATAAATATTTTATTCTAAATAATAAAAAGAACTCGCTTTTTCTTTATTAATGACTGCATCCATGATGATTGCATGTATGTGTGCTTGAAAACTCTTTTAATTCACCTTTTTTTAATGCTTCTAAATTAGCTTCTATATCTCCGTCAATAGCTTTATAAACCTTAATTCCCATAGAATTCAATTTACTTATAGCACCAGCACCAATTCCACCAACAACTACAGCATCTACAACTTCACCTGATAAAGCTTTTATTGGTTGACATTTTCCATGTTCATGACCTAAATCACCATTGCCTACAGTAGTTACTTCATCTTTTTCTAAATCACATATTACGAAAGTTGGAGCAGTACCAAAATGACCATATGGTACACTTTTAACTCCTTCATTATTTTTAACTGGGAAACAGATTCTCATTATATTTTCCTCCTTCAAATTTTTATTATTTATGCATTTAGCATGTTTACATATCTTATTGCATTTTTCATAGATATTTTCTTTTGTTTTTATATTATTATCATCATTTACGATATAATCAATTAAGATATTAATACTTTCTAACTGCTCTATATTTAAATCATAAACAATGTGATAACCTATTTTATATCCAATTACGAGATTTGAATCTTTTAATACTTTTATTTGTTGAGAAACAGCAGATTCTGAAATGCTAAGTTCTCTAGCTATTCCCTTTGCACACATAGATTTTTTATTTATGAGATGTAGTATATTTATTCTAGTTTCATCTCCTAGTGCTTTAAATATTTTTATTTTATCTTCCATAAGCCACCTCTTATTTTTAATTAAGCATTTCCTTAATTAAATCCTACTACTATTTTTCTAGAAATTCAATATCTAATTAAGTATTTTCTTAATTAAATTTATTTTTTAATATTTTACTCTTTTCTATATTAGAATTACTTTAAATTAAATATTTAAAAACTAAAAAAGAGTGGCTTAAAACCACTCTTTTTATATTTAAAATTTATTATTTATTAGAAGCTTTCCATTCATCTAATTGTTTTTGCATTTCAGCTTTTATGTCATCTAATCCAGATGCAGCTAACTTTTTATTTAAGTCATCTAATCCTTTTACTGGATCTACTGAACCTGAGTATAAAGTTCTTTCAAACTCTTGTAATACGTTATTAATTGCTGATATTTGAGTTGTAACTGGCTCTGTATTGAACTTAAATCCTAAGATTGGTGAAGTCTTAGCACCTTGGTTAAAATCTTCAAAAGCATCCCATTTATCTGCTGGGTCACTATCTAAAACGTAAGTATCAAATAAGTTTCCGTAAGCCCAACTTGTAACACTATATGGTCCATTTGGATCTCTCTTTATTTGGTTATCACTAACCTTTTCATAGTGAGTTCCCTCTATTCCAAACATTAATAGGTTTCTTAATGTAGAGTCAGTATTTACTAAGTTTATAAGCTCCATAGCTTTTTCAGGATGCTTAGATGTTGCTGATATAGCAGTCATAGCTCCAGTTGTTGAATTATTTGTAACATATGGAGGGATTATTGATGATGTTACAACTTCTCTACCTAAAGCTTGTCCCCATCCATTTTCTGCATATGGTTGTCCATCAGCTTTCCACATAAATCTCTTAACTTCATTTTTCATATTATTAACTGCTGCATCTTGATTTATATATCCTTTTTCATAGTATTCTCTTAATTTAGTCATCATAGCCTTCATTTCTTCTGTCTCATACATATTTTGTACTGTTAAAGTATCATCATTAAAGAATACTCCTAAAGGTCTCATTATTTCATCAAATTCTAATGGAATTGAATCCCCTTGAGTATAGAATGGTACAAAATCTGGTTCCTTTTCTTTTATGATTTGTAACCATGGTTCTAAATCTTCTACTGAGTGTAAATCTTGATATGGAATATCATATTTTTCAACAAGCTCCTTATCAAATACCCACATAGGTGCTAATGCTATTTCTTTTTGGTTTGGAACTCCATATATTTTTCCATCAACCTCAGCACCTTTCCAAAGTCTTTCATCTATAACCCCTTTAAGGTCTGCTCCCTCTTTATCTAATAAATCATTTAATTCAAGGAAAGCACCTTTTCTAGCATTTTCTAAGTATGGGAAAGCCCATGAACATGTAAATGCTAAATCATATTCTTCTCCTGAGTTAGCTATTACATTCATTTTTTGGCTGTAATCACCAAAGTCAATATGTTTTATGTCTACAGTAGCATTTATTTTATCTTTTATATATTTATTTACTTCTTCTTCTACTAATTCTCCATCAGTCTGAGGTTTACCTATAACATACCATACTAAGTTAACTGGTTCCTCACTTGCTGCTCCTCCCTCTGCTTTTTTGTCACTTGATCCACATCCTGTAAGCATTACAGATGTAGTCATTACTCCTCCTAAAATTAATGCTAATAATTTTTTGTGTCTAAGCATTTTTTTTCCCCCTCATATTACTATTTTTATACCATTTAGATCCCTTAATCCAAAAGACTAAACAAACGTTTACAACAATCATACACTTTATCAAATTTAATTAAAACCAATATGATAATCATATATATTTTTTAGTATTTTGTTTGAGAAGTTTTAAGTAAATTAAAGTTTCTATAGTTAATTTATAACATAACAGTTAAAAAGTCAACATTACAAAAAAGTACTATATTAATGTGTTAAACAGGCTATTTTACTACATTTCAAAGATTTTTAACATCAAAAAATTTTTTTATATATTTTGTTAACTTTTTAAATATTTTAAAAAGTTTGAAATTTTTGTAATATAACTATTACATTTTGAATATTTTTATTCTTTATCTAATCATATATGATTAAAATTTATTTTTTATTTTCCAATTATCTAATTGCCTTTCTAATTCTTCCTTAACCTTATCTATTTCAGCACTTTCAAGGTTATTAATAAGCTTTGAAACATATTCATCTGTATCTACTAGTCCAGTATATAAACTTCTTGTAAACTCTTCAAGAACAGTATTTACAGACTCTAATTCAACAGTTACATTACTAGTGTCAAACTTAAATCCTAAGACTTTATATACATTAGACTTATTATTAACCTCATTTTATTCATTACATCTACATTATATTTTGTTTCTCTAATTATTTAAATGAATATTTTTTATATAATATTACTTTTTTTTATAAACTTATTTACATACTTATAGTAGACTTCTTAAAAATTTAGTAATAAAATATATTTATTAATTTTAGGAGGTAATAAAATGCACTTTATTCAAAATATAGATATAAATATACTTTACTTTATACAAAATAATATTCAAAATAAGTTTCTCAATCCAATAATGATTTTCTTAACTTCATTAGGTAATTTAGGCTTTATATGGATTGCCTTAAGTATCTTACTTATAATTTCAAAAAAATATAGAAAAATAGGATTATTGACCTTAGCTGTTTTAATTGTTAACACCCTGCTTGGTGAAGGAATTCTTAAACATATTATAGAAAGATCTAGACCATTTTCAACATATGAAAGCTTACATATAATGATACCTAAACCAAGTAGTTATTCTATGCCCTCTGGCCATACATCTGCATCCTTTGCAGCTGCATTTATGTTAGCTTATTATTTTAAAAATATAAGAGTATATATCTATTCATTAGCTTCTTTAATAGCTTTTTCTAGATTATACTTGCTTGTTCACTATCCAAGTGATGTATTAACAGGTATTTTACTAGGATATCTAAGCTACTTAATAGTTATAAAATCCTATGAACTTATACAAAAATCTAAAATAAAAGATCAAAGAAAGTCTTTTTAGACTTCCTTTGATCTCTTTTTTATTTTTGATAATAACTTTTCATAATATTTTATACTATTTTTTAAGGTTGTAACTACATACTCTTCATTTTCCCCAGTACTAGTTTCTCCAGTAAGCATAAACCCTGTTGCGCCACACCTAATAAAATGATATATATCGCTTAATTCATTTATTGTAGGCTTATTTTGTTTATTTCTAATAGATGAAAGTACATTTGTGGCTACTATTATTGATTTATTCTCATTTTTTAAAGCATATAATATTTTTTCTTGCACTATAGGAACATTTAATATTCCAATTTCTGCTGTTAAATCTCCCCTTGCTATAACTATTCCATCTAATTCCTTAGCAACTTCTTTAATATTATTTATTCCTTCATTAGTCTCAATTTTTCCCCAAAGCTTAGGAATAAATTGATTTGACTTTAAATTTTTAAAAACAATATTTTTAAATTCTCTACATTCTTCCATATAAGAACAATAAGAATAATCTATAATATCTACTTTATTATCTATGGCAAATTTAATATCTTCTAAATCCTTTTCGCTTACCCCCCAATTTTTCCTATCTAAATTAGGAAGATTACATCCCTTTTCTTTTCTAACTACACCACCTAATTTAACCTTAGTCTTTATTAACCCATTGTTATTGCTTATTACTATAAATTCCATAGTGGCGTCTTTCATGTATATCTTTTTAAAAGTATTATTGTATATAAACTTATTTTTTATATTTAAAGGTATAAGTTTATTTCTATCAATATTTTTAAGATAAGCATCATAAGTTTCCTCTGAACAAAAATAAACTAAATCACCAGAATTAACTTTAAATGTTCCATATATATTATTAGCTACCCTAATCTTATTTCCCTGTAAGTCTAAAAGAATTTTTACATTCTTATGATTGCTTCTTATGTAATCTATACAGCATTCTACATCTCTATGCTTGCCATGGGATAGATTCATCCTAATTATATTTCCCCCACCTTTTACTATGTTATCTATTTTATTAAAAATTTCCTTTTTGCTCTGTTCACTTTTACTTAAAAATCTGGTGTTTATACTGCCTATAATATCCATAACTTCCCCCATAAATATTGCTACTCATTGATTTATATGCATAATGAATTTTAAATATTATTTATATATTGTATAAATTTAAAACACCTAACAGAATAATATTTATTACTAATAAATTTATTTTTAAAAATCTTTATAATAATAATTTCTTAATAAACTAAATTAAAGAAGTTTTATCACTAACCCTTAATCTATATAAGCCTTAATAAAACTTCTTTAAAGAAAGTCTATATTTTAAACTAACCTTTATTTTAAGTATATATCTTAAAATCAATCTTAAATTTAAATAAATCTTGTAGCAAAAATATAGATAATAAAACCTTTTAATTTTAAAAATAATATTAACTTACTTCTTTAATTATTTTATATAGTGCATCTGCTAATTTTTCTTTATTTATACTATCTATTTCAGTATCAATTATATTTATAATTAAGCATAAAGAATTTAAATTTTTTACTAAATATAATCCATTCCCACTTTTAATACTTATATGTGAAAGTCCTATATAATAAACTATATCCTCTAAATTTAAAGATACAACACGTCTAAGAATTTGATCATCACCTAAAATTTCTATTCTCTTATCCTCTCCTATACTCTTAGTTATCCTTATAAATATATCTGCCTTTGTGTTATTAGATAATAAAACTTTCTTAAAAAAACTTTCTCCTAAGCAACACTCTTCATTAAAACAATCTATAGTAAGATTTCCTGCTTTCTTTAATTTTTCTATTAATACTTTTCTTAAATAGAAGTCATTTATATCTAATGCATATTTCATTATAAATCACCTCCTTAATTATAAGAACAATTGTAATATATATTATTCATTTTCTTTAAAAAAGTTCTACTAAAAACATAAGTTTCATAAATTAAACTGAAGGAGGTGATAAATTTGATAAAAAAAATTACTAAAATATTTTTAATAACCCTATGTTTTTCTCTTCTTTTAATTTCATGTTCTAAAATTAATAGTCCTTCTAAGGAAAAACCTTCTTTAAACTATCACACTAAAAATTTAAGTGAACTAGTTTCTAAGAATAATATAAAAATCAGATTATTAGATATGAATATTTATAGTGAAGTTATTGTTGATAATGAAGATGTAAGAATTATTGATGACTTATTAAAAAGCTTAAAAGATTCTAACTTTATAAATGAGGAACCTTTACCTAATAAACCTTTATATAAAATTTTTATTGATTTAAACAGTGAAAAATATGTAATAGATATTTATGGCGATGACTTAATAACTCTTTATCCTTGGGATAGTGATGTAAGAAAGGATTACTTAAGTTTAAAAGACATTCCTAATTCCTTTAAATTAGAACCATTTTGCCAGTATGTTTTTAATAAAAAACAATAAAAAAAGATATAGGATTTAGTAGTGATTTATACTAAATTCTATATCTTTATTAATAATAGATTGTTTATATTTATTTATTTTTATTTAATTCTTCTAAAAGTTCAAATACACGCTTTCTATATAAGGGATGAATCTTATATGGAGCAATTTCATTTAATGGCTCTAAAACAAAACTTCTTTCATGCATTCTAGGATGTGGAAGTATGATTTCTTCATCTTCACTTATTAAATCATTAAAAAATATTACATCTAAGTCTATAGTTCTAGGACCCCACTTAATCTTTCTCTCTCTTTTAAGCTTTTGTTCTATACTTAATAAAAATTTTATTAATTCCTTAGGGTTTAAAAGAGTTTTTATTTTACAAGCACCATTTAAAAATTCATCCTGCTCAGTATATCCCCAAGGTTCTGTCTCAATTAAATTAGATTTTTTTATAATTTCAGTATGATAAGCCTTATTTATTTCCTTTAAAGCTTCTTCTATATAATATTTTTTATCTCCTATATTAGAACCATATGAAAGGTATGCCTCATTCCATCCTCTCTCTATTTCTATAGATACAGTATCTAAACTTCTTAATATAGGTGCCCATGGTTTCTTTAAAGAAACTTTCACTTTTTTTACAAGAGGGTATTCTAATAATATAAACTCACATAATTTTTCAGCTGCAGTTTCTATTAAATCATAGCTTTGCTTTTTAAACTCTTCCTCAACCTTATGTGCAAGTTCTCCATAATGAACAGATTTACTTAAATCTCCAGTAACTCCAGCCTCTCTAGTATCTAAGAAAAGTTCTATGCTTAAAACAAATTTTTGTCCAAGTCTCTTCTCCTCTTCAAAGACTCCATGATTACCAAAAACCTCAAAATCTTTAATAATAATTTTATCCATGAAATCTAACTCCTATCTTCTTACCATAGCATCAGTCATAAGGGCAGTTCTCTTGTTTTCTAAAACATCATGAACTCTTACAAATTCGCACCCTTTAATTATTCCAAGAGTAGTTGTAGCTAAAGTACCTTCTAATCTTTCATCTGTTGGAAGATTTAAAGTATTGCCTATTACTGATTTTCTTGATGTTCCTAATAAAACTGGATAGTCCATATTGCAAAACTCATCTAATCTATTTAATACTTCTAAGTTTTGATCATAATCCTTTGCAAAACCTATACCTGGGTCTAAAATTATATTTTCTTTCTTAACTCCAGCATCTAGGGCTATTTTTATACATTCTTCCATATCAGATTTCATAGTTTCTATGATGTCATCACCATATTCATTATCATTTCTATTATGCATTATACAACAAGGAACTCCATATTTAGCAGCAACAGTAGCCATGTATTTATCCTTTTTAAAGCCCCATACATCATTTATTAAATCTGCACCTGCTTTTATGGCTTCCTCTGCCACTTTCCCCTTATATGTATCAACTGATATAGGTATATCAAACTTTTCTCTTAAGGCTTTTATTACAGGTACTACTCTATTTAATTCTTCTTCTTCTCCTACTGGTGTATGAGTTGGTCTTGTTGACTCTCCTCCAATATCTATTATGTCAACGCCATCATTAATCAGCTTCTCAGCTCTCTTTAGAGCTAACTCAATATCATTATATTTTCCACCATCTGAAAATGAATCTGGAGTCACATTTAAAATTCCCATTATATATGTTCTTTTGCCTATTTCAAACTCTTTATTTCCTATTTTCACAAAAGTTCCCCCTTAAATAATTATATCTAAATTCTTTTTTTCTTTGCTCCACTTACAAAGTTTTTCAGCATTACATAAAAAACAGCTTCTTGATTTTTTATCAGCTAAGTAAATAATTTTATCTAATCCTTCTGCTTCACTATTTCTGTGATTTAAAATTCCACTTAAAATAATCTCTATTTCCTCTTTATTAAAATCACATTCCTTTAAAATATCCAAACTCAATTTATAAGAAGCTTTATTATGTTTTTCTCCACCTTCATATTCTACCCATCGTCCTATATCATGGAGAAGTCCTATTGCATATATAATTTCCTTAGGTACATTCATATTTTCCTCTAAGACCATTATGTAGGCAATCCTTGATACATCTAAAAAATGCTCTAAGTTATGTTTGCAAAAAATCCTATCTTTTTCACAAAAAGAATTCCTATTTAAATAATCTTTATACTTACTATTATTAAGTATCTTATTTATTCTCTCCATAATAAACACCTCAAAGAATTAAGATCTACATAGAAATCATTCTAAAAACATCATTTTTTAAGCTTTCATCTTCTAAGAACTTTCCTCTATAAGTTGTTGTTACTGTTTTTGCACCTGGTTTTCTAACACCTCTCATGGTCATACACATATGTTCACCTTCCACAACTACCATTACACCTTGTGCATCTAAGTATTCCATTATAGAATCAGCTATTTCCGTTGTAAGCCTTTCTTGAAGTTGTGGTTTTTTTGAATAAACCTCAACACATCTAGCAAGTTTAGATAAACCTACAACCCTTCCATTTGGTATATATGCTATATGAACTTTCCCATAGAAAGGAACTAAATGATGCTCACACATAGAATAGAAAGTTATATCCTTCTCTAAAACAAGATCATTGCTATGAACTTCAAAAGTTTTACTTAAATGCTCCTTTGCATTCATTCCTATGCCTGAAAATATTTCTTCATACATTCTTGCAATTCTATCTGGAGTTTCTATTAAGCCCTCTCTATTAACATCTTCTCCTATTGCTTCAAGTATTAGTTTCATTCCTTCTCTTATCTTATCTTTATCGATCATTTTGCCCTCCATATTTAAAAGCTTATAATAGAACTTTCATATTTACTTTTTATTTCTTCTATTAAATCTTTTTCCCCAAAAAATTCTTCTTCAAATTGACTTACTCTCATTATTCCAAGAAGAGAATTGCTTATAAAAATCCCTTCACTATTTCTTAAGTCTTCTATATTATAACATCCTTCTTCAACTTGAAAGTTATTCTTTATCCATCCTCTAATTATTCCATCTAAAAGCCCACAGCTAACCTTTGGAGTACATATCTTATTATTCTTAATAAAATATATATTACTAGTAGCCCCTTCTGTTAGCTCTCCTCTTTCATTTAAAAATATCACTTCATCAAAGCCTTCATCTTTAGCCTTTTCCTTTTCCATAATATTTTCAATATAGCAAGTGCTCTTTAAATAAGTTAACTTAGAGGTACTATTTCTTCTTACTTTACTAAGCTTTATGGAAAATCCTCTATTGTAATCTTCTATGCCATAAGGAATATCTCTAGTTGAATAAATTATATTTTTTTCAGTAAGAGTTATTTTTAAAGCTTTATTTTTTATTTTTTCATTTTTAATAAACTCTATTAATTCATCTTCATTAACATTAAAAGGAATATTTAAATTTAAACATCCATCTTTTAGTCTTTCTAGATGTTCCTTTAAAAACACTCCATTATTTAATACAAGTATAGTTTCAAAAATTCCCCGTCCAAAAAAAACAGAAGAATCTATGGTAAGTAAACATTTTTCAAACATACTATAACCTTTTTTATTTTCTCCTATATAAATCACTTTATATCACAACCTAATTATAATACTCTCATTAAAGCCTTTGCCTTATCTAAAGTTTCCTCATATTCCATCTCTTCTTCTGATTCAATAGTTATGCCTCCACCTACTCCAAAATAAGCCTTATTATCTTTTGCTAATATAGTTCTTATTACTATATTAAAATCACAATTTCCTCTTAAATCAAAATAACCTATGGCCCCAGTATATATCCCTCTTCTAAGGCCTTCTAGTTCCTCTATTATCTCCATACTTCTTATTTTAGGAGCACCTGTTATAGAACCTCCTGGAAAACATTCTCTTATACATTTTACAGAACTAACATCCTCCTTTAGTTCTCCTATAACTGTGGAAACTAAGTGAAATACTGTAGCATATTCCTCTAATTTAAATAATTCTGTAACCTTCACAGAAAAAGGTTTGCATACCTTACTTAAGTCATTTCTCTCTAAATCAACAATCATTAAAAGCTCTGATTTATCCTTTTCACTATTTAAAAGTTCTTTTTTATTCTTTTCATCTTCTAATTTATCTTTTCCTCTTGGTCTTGTGCCTTTAATTGGTCTTGTTTCAACCTTATTATTAAACACTTTTAAAAACCTTTCAGGAGAAGAACTTATAATTTGAAAACCTTCTAAATTTAAATAACAGGAAAAAGGGGCTTTATTTATACTTCTTAAACTTATATATGTATCAAAAGGATCAGAATTAAAATCACAGGAAAATCTCTGTGTTAGGTTTGCAATATATGTATGTCCTTCTTTTATGTACTCTTTAACCTTTTTTACTGAATTTATATATTCTTCTCTTGAAAAATTTGAAGTAAACTCAGTATTTTTATCTAAGCTGATATTTAAATTTATATCCTTATCTTTTATTCTTTCATAAATATTAGCTATACTTTTTTCTGACTCTTCCTTAATTCCTAGGGCTGTTATATATGTTTTTTGATTTCTCAAATCAAATATTATTACATTATCATAAAATAAAAAATAACTATCTGGAATACACACATCATCCTTAGCACTTTTAGGCATATCTTCAATAACTCTTCCTATATTATAAGAAAAATAGCCCATAGCACCTCCTAAAAAAGGTATCTCACTATTATAATTTATTTTATATTCTAAAATAAGCTCTTCTAATTTTTTAAAAGGATCTCCTAAGACTAGTTTTTCATCTATAAAAATCTCATTTCCCTTAGAGCTAAACTTTTTAAAAGGATTTAATCCTATAAATGAATATAAAGAAAATTCGCTATCTTCCTTTGAACTATCTAAAAATATACTATTTATTTCATCTTTAAATAAAGAATATACCTCATGTGGCTCAAGCTTATTTTCTATTTCCTTAATTTTAAAATTCAAATTACTCACCTTTCTATAATCTTAAATTTCCTAGCATTATCAATAAAGTTTTTAAGCATTTCATGGCCATATTCAGTTAAAACAGCCTCTGGATGAAACTGTACTCCTTCTATATTGTACCTTTTATGCCTTATGCCCATAACTACCCCATCATCACTTAAGGCAGTTATCTCTAAATCTTTCCCTAAAGAATTTCTATCAACTACTAAAGAATGATATCTAGTTACATTTATATTATTTTTTATTCCCTTAAAAATCCCTTTTCCGTCATGAGTTATTTTGCTCACTTTTCCGTGGACTGGGAAATCCCCTTTTTTTATTTTACTCCCAAAGAAATATCCAATACATTGGTGACCAAGACATACACCTAAAATAGGAATCTTTCCCTTAAATTCCTCTATAATATTTAAACATTCTTTCCTATCCTTAGGTGCTTTAGGTCCTGGAGATATTATTATTCCCTCTGGATTCAATCTTTTTATTTCTTCTATAGTTATTTTATCATTCCTCTTTATCTTTATATCCTCATTTAATTCCTTAAAATACCTAAGCAAATTAAACACGAAGGAATCATAGTTATCTATCATTAAAAACATTAATTCACCTCTAAAATATTTAGTTTAAAATCATTATATCAAAAACACCTAAAAAAAAATATGAATTTTATACCATTTATATATTTGAATCTTCTAATTAATAATCTTAAGTATTGTTATTACTTAATCTAAAGTTAAAAATTAATTTATTTTATTCTAATTTATATGTTAAAATATTTATACTACAAATTTTTTAAAATTAACAATATTATTCAAATAATTATTATACATACATTTATTTTTTTCAGTTTTAAAGGAGGGTTTACTATTAATATTAATGCAGAATTTCATTGTCACTCATTAGCTTCTGACGGAACACTATCTCCAAAAGAGGTAATTGCTGAAGCTAAAAAATCAGGTATATCTTTAATAGCTTTAACAGATCACGATATAACCTCTGGTCTTGATGAAGCAAAGGAAGCCGCAAAAGAACTAGATATTCAATTTATTCCTGGAATAGAACTTAGTTGTGAGCATAAAGGATCTACAATTCATGTACTAGGATATTTTAGAGATGATTCTTATAAATCTGAAGATTTTCAAAAGTTCTTAAATGAATTAAAGGATTCTAGAATAGGTAGAGCAAAAAAAATCGTGGCTAATTTAGAAAAATATTTTAATATTAAACTTGATTATAAAGATGTCTTAGCAAAGGGAAAAGGTGTTGTTGCTAGGCCTCATATAGCTCAATGCATAATAGAAGCTGGATATCCTTATGATTGGGAATATATATTTGATAACTTCATAGGAAATGATAGCCCAGCTTATGTCCCTAACAAAAAAATTTCTGTAGAAGAAGGAATAAATATATTAAAAGCTAATAATGCTATAACAGTGCTTGCTCATCCAAAGCTTATAAAAAGAGTTCCAGTAAAGGAAGTTATGGAATTTCCTTTCGATGGTATAGAAGCTATTTACTATCAAAACACTAAAAAAGATACTGACTTCTTTATTTCATATGCTGTTCATCATGATCTTCTTATAACATGTGGTTCAGATTTTCATGGAGATCATGAAGGAGATGAAAGACATGGTCATGTTGGATGTATGAGTATACCAGAAGAATATGTTGAAAAATTCTTAAAAAAATATAATTGTAATAAAAAATAATATTAATGATTAAAATAATGGTAATATGGTTTAACTGCCAAATTACCATTATTTTTTTATAATCTCAAGTAATTTAATATTTTATTTAAAAAAGTATTTACATTTCAAAGAAAAAGAATATAATTTAATTGTAGGTATTAATTAATAATTAATATTAGTTGATTTTGATTGTTATAATTTTAACATATATTAGGTGGTGTTTTTATGAATTATTTAGAAGTAAAAAAAGATATTTATTGGGTTGGATCTTTAGATCCTGAATTAAGAGTTTTTGATATTATTATGTACACTCCTTACGGAACTACTTATAACTCATATGTTGTTAAAGGTAGTGAAAAAATAGCTGTATTTGAAACAGTAAAAGAAAAATGTTTTGATGATTACCTATCAAAACTTAATAGCTTAGGTATTGATCCTAAATCAATAGATTACATAGTTGTTGATCATACAGAGCCTGACCATGCTGGATCTGTTGAAAAATTACTTGAATTATCTCCTAAAGCTAAAGTTATAGGTTCAATGCAAGCTATAGAATTCTTAAAAGATATAGTTAATAAAGATTTTGAATATATAGTTGTTGGAGATAATGACACAATTTCATTAGGAAACAAAACATTACAATTTATCTCTGCACCATTTTTACATTGGCCAGATTCAATGTACACTTATATTCCAGAGGATAAAGCTTTAATAACTTGTGACTCTTTTGGAAGCCACTATTCTTGTGAAGAAGTATTTAATGACTTAGTTCCTAATGAAGAGGAATATTTAGATGCCTTAAGATACTACTATGATTGTATCTTTGGACCATATAAACCATATGTTTTAAAAGCTATAGATAAGATTAAAGATTTAGATATAGAACTTGTATGCCCAGGTCATGGACCTATCCTTAGACAAGATCCTTGGAAGATAATAAATACTTATAAGGAATGGAGTACTCCAGTAAAACCTAAAATAAATGGAGATAAAAAGGTTACTATTCCTTACGTATCAGCTTATGGTTATACTAAAGAATTAGCTGAAGAAATAGCTAAGGGAATACAATCTGAACATAATGTTGAAGTTAAATTATATGATTTAACTTATAGCAAGCAAGAAGATGTATTAGCTGACATAGGAGAATCAGATGGTATATTATTTGGATCACCAACAATAGTTGGAGAATTATTACCTCCTATTAGAATTCTTTTAGCTAACTTAAACCCTATTATTCACGGTGGAAAATATGCTGCAGCCTTTGGTTCATTTGGTTGGAGTGGTGAAGCTGTTCCAAGAATAGAAGCTAGATTAAAAGAATTAAAAATGAATATATTTGGACCTGGTTTAAGAATTAAGTTTAAACCATCAACAACTGAATTAAAAGAAGCTTTTGAATTTGGTAGAGATTTCTCAAGAACTCTGTTTGGAGAAAAGGAACTTGATTATGCTCCAAATAATGCTACAGAAACTAAAGAAGTATTAACTGGAAATGGTAAAACAAGATATTGGAAATGTTTAGTTTGTGGTGAAATATTCGAAAGTCCAGTATGCCCTGAAGTTTGCCCTGTTTGTGGAGCTGGAAAAGAACAATTTATAGAAGTAGAAATGGATACTTTTGAAAAGAATGATACTAATGATAACTTCGTTATTATAGGTAATGGAGCTGCTGGATTCTACGCTGCTAAAACAATAAGAGAAATAAACAGTACAGCTTCTGTTAAATTACTTTCAAGTGAAGAAGTATCTTCTTACTCAAGACCAAATCTTTCAGATCTTTTAAATGAAGAAATGAATTTAGATACTTTCTACTTAGCTAAATCTTCTTGGTACAAAGAAAATAATATAGAAGAATTACTAGGAGTTACTGTTACTTCTATAGATAAAGATGCTAAAAAAGTAATCTTAAAAGATGGTACTGAAATACCATATACTAAACTTATATTAGCTAATGGTAGCCATAACTTTATTCCACCATTTAGAATTAAAAACAATGATGAAGAAGTTACTTTAAATTGTGAAAATATTCATGAGTTTAAAGGTATCTATTCTATTAAAGACTTAAAAGATACTTTTGATGTTAAAGAAGAAATGAAAGAAGCTAAGAAGGCTGTTGTTATAGGTGCTGGTCCTCTTGGATTAGAAGCAGCTTGGGAAATGAAACTTGCTGGATTAGATGTTACAGTAGTTGAATTCTTACCAAATCTTATGAATAACCAATTAGATCAAGAAGGTGCTGATATCTTTAAAAATCAAGTTTCTGATTGCGGAATAACATTCATAACATCAGAGGAATGTACTGAAATAATAACTAAAGATAGCAAATTAACTTCTTTAAAATTAAAGAGCGGAAAAACTTTAGATGCTGATATTCTTCTAGTTTCAACAGGTATTAGAAGTAATATAGAATTAGCTAAAGAAAGTGGAATTGAATGCAATAGAGGTGTTATTGTTAACGAAAGAATGGAAACAAGTGTTAAAGACATATATGCTTGTGGAGATGTAGCTGAATTTAATGGTCTTGTTTACGGAAACTGGCCTGCTGCTATAGAAATGGGTAAAACTGCTGGTGCAAATGCATGTGAAGCAGAAAAAGCATTTGAAAACTTTACACCATCTATAATATTAGATGCTTTAAATACTCATGTATTCTCAGCTGGTTTAATAAGATTTAACGATTCTTCTTATGAAAAAATAAGTTCTAAAGATGAATCAAAAGGTCAATATACTAAACTATTCTTCAAAGATAACATCTTAGTTGGAGGAATTATAGTTGGTGATATTTCTAAAGCAGGACAAATAATAATAGCAATAGATAATAAACTATCTAAAGCAGCTGCTTTATCAAATGATTTACTATAAATAAAATAAAAAGTGACTATATAAATTTTATATAGTCACTTTTTTATTTAGAGAAATATATTAAACTTAAGCAAAAATTGCTTAAACTATATAATTGTGCTCTTTGTGCTTGTTATAAGCTTTTTTTATATTCTTCTAAAGCTTTTGCAAGTTGATCTGGACAAGATGTGCCTTTTCCTCTACAATCTATTCCTTTTAATTTAGAAATAGCTTCATCAACATCTATTCCTTCAACAAGCTTAGAAACTCCCATTAAGTTTCCTGGACATCCATTTACAAAGCTAACACTTTTTATTTTGTTATCTTCGATTTCAAAATTAATCTCCTTAGCACAAACTCCTGTAGTCTTATAATTCATAAGTAAAATCTCCCTTATATTGCTAATTATGAAGATATAGAAACTATTTTAAAGTAGCTATAACTTCAATCTCTATTTTAGCATCTTTAGGTAATTTAGCAACCTCTACAGCACTTCTTGCTGGTTGATTTTCTGTAAAATAAGTAGCATATACTTCATTCATTCTTACGAAATCATTCATATCACTTAAAAATACTGTAGTTTTTATTACTTTATCCATAGAAGTTCCCGCAGCTTCTAAGATAGCCTTTATATTTTCTAAGGATTGAGCTGTTTGTTCTTCAATTGATCCTGCCATTACCCCTGTTTCAGGATTTAGTGGAATTTGTCCTGAAGTATAAACAAAATCTCCTATTTTTATTCCTTGTGAATAAGGTCCAATTGCACCTGGTGCTTTGTTTGTTTTTATTATTTCTTTTGCCATATAAAACATCTCCTATTCTTCAACACATTACTTCTGATACTTTAATTTTAATACAGCAAAAATTTAAATTCAATGGATTATTACTATTTTTCTAAACTATTTGTTTTTTCTGAAATTTTATAATCCTATAACTAATATTGATAAAAATAAAGTTACTATTTCATTATAATTTGACGGAAAAATTCTCAAATTTAACTTCTTATTTTATTATATTAACTTTAAATATCAGCCATTATAAGCTTAGCACTTTCTGTATTTGTAGCTAGTGGAACCTTATAAACATCACAAAGTCTAAGCAATGCACTAATATCTGGTTCATGAGGTTGAGCTGTTAATGGATCTCTTAAGAAAATTACCATATCAACATCGTGGTTTGCTACCATTGCTCCTATCTCCTGATCTCCCCCTAGTGGGCCACTTTTACATCTTTTAACTTCTAAAGATGTATTTTGCATAATTTTAAGTCCTGTAGTACCTGTTGCAACAAGTATATGTTTACTTAACTTATCTTCAAAATCTTTTGCAAGCTCTATCATTTCTTCTTTTTTCTTATCATGTGCTATTAATGCTATTTTCATTTAACTCTCCCCTTTTTCATTGAACAAATTAACTATGTCCATTGGATAAAAATTTATTTATTTTTTAATATTTATAAAGTTAATTATATACTAAATAAAAATATATTGAAATATAAATGCTTATCAAACAAATTATTTTTATATAAAAAGACTATATCAAAATTTATCTAATATACTATAAATCATATATATTAGATTAAATATTTTGATATAGCCTTCTTTAACTAGTTAATTATGCTTCTTCAAAAAATGCCTTATAACATTTTTTAGTTTCATATAAATCTGCTTTAGATGCTACTTCTAAAGGCGCATGCATATTTTGTAATGCTACTCCACAATCTATAACTTCCATATTGTATTGAGCTAATATATAAGCGATTGTACCACCGCCACCTTGGTCTACTTTTCCAAGCTCTCCAGTTTGCCATACAACACCATTTTTATCCATTATATTTCTTAAGTGAGCTATATATTCTGCATTAGCATCATTGCAACCTGCTTTTCCTCTAGCTCCTGTATATTTGCTAAATACTACTCCATGTCCAAAATAAGCTGTGTTTTTCTTTTCACATACAGAAGGATAGTTTGGATCAAAAGCTGCAGTAACATCAGCTGATAACATCATTGAATTTTGAAGACATCTTCTAAGCTTTAACTCAGAATATTCTCCTTTTCTATCCATAAGTTCTGCAATTATATTTTCAAAAAATCTTGATTGCATTCCTGTAGCTCCCACACTACCTATTTCTTCTTTATCAACTAATAATGCTACACATGTTTTATCAACATTTTCTAAATCCATTAAAGCTTCTGCTGAAGTATATGCACATATTCTATCATCGTGACCATATGCTAAAATCATACTTCTATCTAATCCATAATCTCTTGCCTTACCAGCAGGAACTACTTCTAACTCAGCTGATACAAAATCTTCCTCAGTTATGCCATATTTTTCATTTAATAAAACTAATATATTAGCTTTAACAGCCTCTTTTTCCTCAGTTCCTTTTAATGGCATACTTCCAACTAAAATATTTAGGTCTTCTCCTTCTACTACTTTAGCTCCTTTTTTATCTAATTGATCTGCTGATAAATGGATTAAAAGATCTGAAATTCCTAAAACAGGATCATTTTCATCTTCTCCTATTTTAATATCTACCCTAGTTCCATCTTTTTTTACAACAACTCCATGTATTGCAAGAGGTATAGTTACCCATTGATATTTTTTTACTCCTCCGTAATAATGAGTATCTAATAATGCTAATCCTGAATCTTCATATAATGGATTTTGTTTAACATCCATTCTTGGAGAATCTATGTGAGCTCCTATTATTCTTAATCCATTTTCTAATGGTTCTGAACCTACTTTTATTAAAGTTATTGTTTTATCCATGTTTATAGAATAAAGTTTATCCCCAGCTGTCACTTTTTCTCCATTTTTAATAACTTCATAAAAATTTTTAAACCCTTTACTTTCTGCCATATTAGCTAAAACCTTGACACATTCTCTTTCAGTTTTAGCAACTGACATGAACTCCCTATATCTATCACTTAATGAAAATACCTGTTTTAAATCTGCCTCTTCATATTTAGTCCAAGCATTTTCATATTCTTTTTTTAAAACTTTTACATCTTTCATAATATATCCCTCCAATCTATTTTATCTTCTAATTCAATTTTATATTTTTGGTAATATTTTGTCAAACTATAGAAATTTTCTTATTTTAAATATTAATAGCAAAATTAGAGCCATTAAACTCAGTATAGTAACTAAAATATAAAATCCATAAGGACATGTTTTAAAAGGCATAGATTCAAAACTCATAGAAAATATAGCTGTTATTAATTCTAAAGGTAAAAAAACTGCTGTTATTATTGTAAATACCTTCATTAATTCATTTGTCTTGTTGGCTAGTTCTGATTCATAAGCTTCTCTTACAATTGCTAATTCCTGTGATAAGGTATCTAAAGATGTAATTAACTTTTCTATTTTACTATTTATATTTTTAAAATAAACTTTATTCCCTTCTCCTATTACTTCATTTTCATCTATAACAAGGGTATCTCCAATATATCTAATTGGCTTTATAAGTTTTCTAAGTTTATAAACTTCTCTTCTTATAAATAATAGAGAATTTAAATGCTTGCTTTCAGGATCTTTAAGGATTTCTAATTCAATCTTATCTCCTTTAGTCTCTAAATCAGATATTATATTATAGTTATTTATTATAATCCTATCTAAAATGTAATAAAGAATAATAGAGGGGCTCTTATCTACTTTAAATAACTGACAATTCTTTTCTTCCTTTATGTCTTCAATTAAATCATATAAAAGTGAGATATTACTCTTATAAACAGTAACTATAAAACTTTTTCCTAAGAATATATCAAGTTCTTTAGAGATAATTTGTTTTTCAACTTGCTCTATTATATTAATTAAAATAAATGTATAATCCTTGAAACAGTCTATTCTTTGTTCCTGTTTATAGTCAATACATTCATTTATACACTCATAAGAAAACATTTTTTCTAAAAGATTGACTTCATCTTCTTCCATTAAAATCCATGCTGGAAACTCATCTTTTTTCCACTCTTTAACTACTTTAAAATTTTCCTCAATATTAAATATAACCATATCATCACCTTTAACTCTGATATGGTTATAGTTTATACTTTTTATTAAATTTTACTCTCTTTTTCCATACTTTCAAGCATTCTTTTTTCAATTATATCAACTGGTGAAATGTCTGACATACGTTGATATCTATAATTAGCTGCAGCAGCTTCTATTATTACTGCTATGTTTCTTCCAGGTCTTATTGGAACCCTTAGTTTTTTAACTTTAACACCTAATATATCTTGATATTCGTCGTTTACACCTAATCTATCATAATCTCCATCATCTTTCCAATGCTCAAAATGAATTATTATTTTTATTTGCTTAGAATTTAAAATTGAACTTAATCCATATAATGCTGATACATCGATTATTCCCATACCTCTAACTTCAAGCATTCCAAAAGTTATCTCTGGCGATCTGCCTATTAAATCTCCATCTATTTCTTTTATATCAACAGCATCATCTGTTACTAATCTATGTCCTCTTTTAATAAGTTCTAGGGCAGTTTCACTTTTACCTATACCACTTTCCCCTGTGATTAACATTCCTATACCATATACATCAACAAGAACCCCATGTAATCTTGTTTCAGGAGCCATTTTATCTGATAAATACATAGTTATTTTACTTATAAACTTAGTAGTTACCATGTCACTTCTAAGAATCCATAAGTTTCTCTTTCTAGCTGCTTTTAAAAGTTCCTCATGTATCTCTAAACCTCTAGTTATTATAAGACAAGATATATCAAAGGAAAAAAATTTATTTAATCTTTTCTTCCTAAGATCTGGAGACATATCTTCTAAAAAGCTCCATTCAGCTTTTCCTATAACTTGAATTCTTTCTGGAGCAAAATAGTTATAAAAGCCAGCTAATTGTAATCCTGGTCTATTTACATCACTAACATTTATAGGGACATTCTCTTCGCCAGTTTGAATTACCTCTAAACTAAAATCCTTTATTAACTTCTCTATTGTAACACCCACATAAATCACCCTTAATTTTTCTTATTTTTCGGCTCAATTCCTTTTAACTGTTCTCTTAAATTGCTTTTGAATCTATTTATATATTCTTTTCTAAGTTCTTCTCTTTCTTTATGTTCATCCTCTGATAAACCTTCTTCTTTGTGCTTTTTGTGTAATTCATTTATTCTTTTTGTTAATTCATCTATATTCATGTTTATTCTCCTTCTTAGTATAATTTTAATTTGATTTAATTTATTTCTAATATTATTTTACATTTGTATCTATTTTTTAGCAACAATCTTTCTTACTAAATTCTTCATTAAATGAAGAATTAAATTGTAATATATATAAAAATTATATATATTGTGTAAAAATCTTTGAAATTTTTCCCTATACCAATTGTAATATATTTCAAATTGTTTATTTTTATTTTATAATATTTTTAGGAACTTTTGTAATATGACAAAGCTCACATTACTATTAACATAATTTATATTTGTATTAAGGGTGAGAAATTATGAGTAACAACAAAATAAGCTTTAAAAATATGAACAATTCAGATAAGGTTAAATTAATAAATAACTCTTTAGTTTTAGATGGAATTTCTCTTAAAGAGCTTTCAAAAAAAATAGATATACAAAAGAAAGATATAATAAAATTTATGAATGAAGAAGGTTTTTTCTTTGATAGTACAGATGGTTATTTTAAAAAGGATAAAGAAGAATCTACTTCAATAGATATAAAGCCTTCAGTTGAAACAAGTAAATCCTCCCTTTCTAAGAAATCAGAACGTGAGGATGTTCAATCTATAATAGATTCTATAAATGAAAAATTAAACATAAAAGATATTGAAACTACTAATATATTATTACCTGAAATTAAAACATCTGAAAAAGTTAGTGTTGCTAAGGAAGAAAATTTAAAGGATAATACTAAGACTTCTCAAAATATAACTTTAGAAATTCCTAGAGTATCTAGAACAGCTAGAAGAAAAAAAAATAAAAAGAAAACTCTAATTAAAAGGATGATTTCATATTTAAAAAATAGTTTTTCTAAAATATTTTTAATTAAAAAGAAAGAAAATAAACCTTCTTCTAAGATGGAATATACTAATTTTAATAAGAAAGAGGTCAACATAAAATCTACAAATAGTAATATATTAGAAGAAGTTGCTATAGAAAAACTTCCTGTGAATTATAAAATAGAAACAACTTCTCATGGTCTTAACAGTGAAAGTAAATTACCTTTTGAAATAAAAATACCTAAAAATTTTAAAGGTAGAAGAAAAATTCCTAAAGTAGATTGTGACTTAGATGAAATAAATTTTTTAAATTCAAATGACTATTCCTTAGAAGACTTAAAAAAAGACTTTAGAGATTTAAAACTTAATTCAGATTTTATAAAAAATATAAACTCTGATTCCCTAGAAAGTAATAGGGACAAATCTTTAGAAGAACGTGTATGTAACCTTGAAAAGAAAATAAATGAACTTGAAGAATTTTTCTTAGAAATTTTTCAAGCAATGTCAAATAAATAATCACTAAAAAGTGGATATATCAAATTTCTATCTTCCACCTTCAAAAAAATTCAAACTTTTTACCGTTGAAGGTGCTACTGCCATTATGTACTATATTTTTGATTCCTTAATAGCAAATGAATTACTTCAAAGAAAAGATAAAATAGCTATAATGACACCTATTTTTACTCCTTATTTAGGAATTCCTCAACTCCCTAGATATGATTTAGAAAGTATATATATTCATTCTAGTGAAATAAATGAGGAAGGAAGCTATACTTGGCAGTATCCAGAGAGTTAATAAGTGAACTGCTTAGTGATAAAAAGGAAATGGTAAATAAAAGATATGAATCACTATCAACAGAGCCAGAAAAACTTCCATTTATTAATAGAATAGTTGCTGATAGCCACCAAGTAGCACTAAATCACACTGCTGGACTTTCAAGCCCTCAACAGGTGCAAATGGCCTTCTTTTCTGCATTTTCTTTAGTGAATAAAGAAAATACATATAAAAATCAAACTATTGATATATGTCATAGACGTCAAAGATTATTATTTGAAGGACTAGACTTGCCAATTAAAAAAAATCCATATGATGCATCATATTATACTGAATTTGATTTATTGCAATGGGCTCTTAAAAATTATGGTGCTGAATTTGCAAATTACTTAGAATCAAATTATAAACCTGTAGATGTATTATATAAATTAGCTGAAGAATCACCTATTGTCTTATTAAGCGGTGGTGGATTCCAAGGTCCTGAATGGTCAGTAAGAATATCTTTAGCTAATTTAGATGATGATGCCTATTCAGAAATAGGAACTGTACTTAGAAAAATCCTTGAGGACTTTGTTCATAATTGGAAATCTTCAACTAAATAAAATATTATGGTAACCTAACTTTATTTATTATAATTAGCATTAAACTTCAATTAATAAAAGCTAAAATAGTAGTTATTCTAAACTACTATTTTAGCTTTTCCATTCTATATCCAATTTCCTTATTTGCTAAATCATATCCTTCTTCTATCATTTCTTCTTCACTCTTTTCATTTCCTATAAGTGAATCTATGGTAATCTGCCCTCTATCCTTAAAATATTTATCTAAAAGCATATTCTCTATTTCTCTTTGATCACATATTGAATAATCGTGAAGTATATGATTAACCTTAAATCCATACTTTTCTAATTCTCTTCCAACTAATATACTTCTATGACATCTTACAGGTTCCTGCATAGCACCTAACAAAGCTATTCTATATCCTTTACTTATTCCTACTTTAAGTCTCTCTATTCCATTTTTAAAAGATTCCTCATTAATAACCTTATAAAAATCAGCATAGCCTTCTTTATTGTAAGATATTTTGCTATCTCTCTTTGCAGCAAATTCCTTTGCCATATAGATATATGTAAATCCTAAGTCATTTAAAGTTTTTTGAATTGTTTCTTTATTGTATTGCACATTATATTTAGAATAAGGTATTCCCCTTATATCAACTACACAATTTATATTATATTTATTTAGCATGTCAACAAGTCTACTTAAATCATAATTAGAATGTCCTATAGTATATATCTCCATATAAAACACCTCCAAAATTTAATTATAATACTAAACTAAAATCAATATTGATTTTAACTCTTTTAGAAAATGGTTTATTTTAAAGTTTCCAACCCCTATTTAATAACAATATAGATTTTTCACTATATATTAAAAATTATACATACTTTCAATTTAGGAAGAATTTTTTATTATAAAAATAAAAAAAGGTTGTAAGACTAATCTTACAACCTTATAATAAACAAATTATTATCTATTGTTTCTTTGAGCTTTTCTTGCTCTTCTGCAATCTAAGCATCTTACTGGATCATTTTCAAATCCTTTTTCTTTGTAGAAAGCTTGCTCTCCCTCAGTGAATATGAAATCTGCTCCACAGTCTTTACATTTTAATGTTCTATCTGCCATTTTGACATCCTCCTTAAATTTAAAGATTTAAATGGATTAATAAAAATTTTCTTTAAGTTTAAGGAAAATTTTATTCATCTTTTAAAGCTTTTTCTGTTATGTTCTAATTATACCACTAAAAAATTAACATTGCAAGCTTTTTATTAGCATTGTGTTAAAACCTCTTAAAATCAAATTATAGAGCTAAGAATTTTTTAAATCTTTCTCTTACAGCTTCTTCTCCCATAATTTGCATTATTGTATAAAGATCTGGAGTATTAGCTCTGTGAGTTAAAGCTGCTCTTACAGCTCCTGCAACATCAGAAACCATTCCTTTGTATTCTTCTGGGTTCTTTTTATATTTCTTTCTATCAGTAGCATATCCTAATTCTACAGCAACTTCTTTTAAATCTGAGAACCAAGTATCCTTATCTGTATTAAAGTTATATGCTTTTTCGTAAGCTTCTATTATTCTCTTAGCTTCTTCTAATTCTAAAGTTTTTGGTAATTCAACATCATTAGCTGTTTCCTTATCAAATAACTCATCAAAGAAGTAGAATATTTTTTCTCTAACTTCATCCCATTTAGCAAAGTCTTTTCTTGGCTTTGGACCTTCTTTATCTATATTGAATACTTCTTTCATCATAGCTTCTTTAGAAGTAACTAAATCATACATTTCTTTATCATACTCTTTAGCCCAGTTTGTATATAAATCATAAACAACTTCTGGTTTCATTTTACAGATAACATCCTTACTTACATCATTTAATTTAACTAAATCAAACAAAGCTCCACTCTTACTCATTTTATCTAGTTCAACTTTGTAATCATGATAATCTGCATCTGGATTTTCTGCTCTCCACTCTTCGAAAGCTGAGTTTATTATATTTAAAAGATATTCAATAACTGATTGAGATGGATATCCTTTTTCGCTGTAATAACTTACTGCACTTTCTGGATCTTTTCTCTTTGATAATTTTCTTTTTGAACTTCCATCCATTTTCATTATTGTTGGAATATGAGCATACTTAGGTGCTTCTACTCCTAAAACTTCAAACATTTGAAGATGTATTGGAAGTGATGATAACCATTCTTCTCCTCTTATAACATGAGTAGTTCTCATTAATGTATCATCTATTGCATGAGCAAAGTGATAAGTTGGAAGACCATCACCTTTTATTATTACTACATCTTGAAGATTTTCTGGGAATGAAACCTCTCCTTTTATCATGTCATGAGCAACAACTCTCTTTTCAGGATTTCCAGGTGACTTCATTCTTATAACATAACTTTCACCAGCTTCAATTCTCTTTATAGCCTCTTCTGGTGATAAATCTCTATATTTAGCAAACTCTCCATAACATCCTGGAGTTAATTTTTCTGCAATTTGTTTTTCTCTTAAAGCTTCTAATTCTTCAGAAGTCATAAAACATGGATAAGCTAATCCTTTTCTTAAAAGATCCTTAACAAAAGCTCTGTATATATCAGCTCTTTGACTTTGTTTATATGGTGCATAAGCTCCCTTTTCTGAGTTTTCACCAGTTATTCCTTCATCAAAATCCATTCCGAAGTTATGCATAGTTTTTATAGTATCATCTATAGCACCTTCAACTTCTCTCTTTTGATCAGTATCTTCTATTCTTAAGTAGAATATTCCACCACTTTGGTGAGCTAATCTTTCATTTATTAATGAAGCAAAAACTCCTCCTATATGTTGAAATCCAGTTGGACTTGGTGCATATCTTAATACTTTAGCCCCTTCTTTTAAATCTCTCTTTGGATATTTTTCAAAATAATATTCCGGTGTTTTGTCTATGTTTGGGAATATTAAATTAGCTAAATTTTCATAACTCATTCTTTTCACTTTCCTTTCTAAATTTATGTAATAAAAAAAGTCCCTCGTCCTAAAAATTAGGACGAAAGACTTAACTTCCGCGTTACCACCTAAATTAGTTAGCTAAGCTAACTCACTCATAATCAATTAAGGGAATTATCCCTAGACCTACTCCTTAAAATTTAAGATTTTCAGTCTAAGCTCCGAAGCTTCTTTCTATAAGATTATTTTTTAGGCTCTCACCCTCCCTAAATCGCTTTAAAATAATTACTTATGTACTCTTCTTCATCATAGCAATAAAATATTTCATTTTAAATAACAAACTCTATTATATCAGATTCTTTAAAGTTGTAAACAAAAATATTACCACTCTTAAATATAATTATTTCATAAAATTATTATATCATAAATAACCTACTACTATTATCTTAGTATATTTCACTTCTTATAAAATACCCTTATTAAAATTATTGATATTTAACTTTTATCTTTATATATTTTTATATTTAGACATAATAAATAAGCTTATAATGTATTTATTATAAAGTTAATATAATAATATTAACTTTACTAAAGGCTCATTTATATTATTTTGTTAGCTTTATATATTATGTTGATTTATTAAATATTTTATATTATAACTAAAAGATCATATTATAACCCTCATAAAATTAATAGATGCCTTATCTTATATATTCACCTTATTTTTTATGGATTTCTGTACAAATTCCTTCCAAATTCTAAGATTCTCTTTATCCTTTAAAAGTTTATATCTAATATTTTCATCTTGAGAAAAAACACTACATATATTACTTCTAATGATCCAAGCCTTTAATAAAAAGCTTAATTCCTTAGAATAACACTCAATTTCCTTTGTTAAATAAGAATTATAAATGTTAATATTTCTAAGGCTTATGATTTCCTCAATATTTTTGTTATATTCCATAAGATCATCTTTAATATAATTTTCTTCTTCTCCTAAAAACCATGTCCACAAAATATACTCATATTCCTGTAAAGTACAAATAACCTCTTTATCATCTAAATGTTCTTTTAAGTCCCATAGAGGAATTATACTATTTTCAAATAAATATTTAGATGCAAAGCTATCACACCTAAAATCTAATAAGTTATAAAAAAGATTTTGCATAGAAAAACTTTTGTCTTTGTTATTAATTAAATATTCTATTATTTCATGTTTATTACCACATGAATTCTTTAAACTTTCTATAAAATATACTAATAAGGGAGCCTTTGTATAATGTAAAAACTCTATTTTACCATGACTTCTTATGCTTCCCTCTTCCATAGGAATTATTCTAAATCTACTTGGCTCTTTTAAAGTCATATATAAATATCTAGTATATAAAATTGCCATTTCCTTTTTAAACTTTATATCTAGTCTTTCTTTTAATCCATCTTCTAAGGACTCTAAAGCTAAGTTTTCATAATAAGTAGCTAACCCCTCTGTTAACCAAAGATTTGGAGGAAGATGATAAACTCTTGATTTTAAAAGATCATCCATAAAGGCATGAAAAATTCTATGGGATAATAATTGCCAATCTCTCTTTTTATTCATATCAAAAGTAGCACTTATAACATTTTTTCCACTTCCGCCTAATATATAAGAGTTCTCCTTTTTGCTCTTTCTAAGTAAAACTATATTCAAATCTTTCTTATTTAGAGAATCTATTTTAAATAAATCATAATAATAATCACAAATAGACTTTATATTTCTTATAACCTCTGCCTTACTACTGTCATTTAAAAATTTATTTTCAATACTAATATATAAATGTACTTCTCCATATTCTTTCTTTAAAACAATTTCTTCAAAAAAGCCAAAGGTATATGAAGACTTCATTATTTCATATAGGTCACTCCAAGTCCCCCCTACACACTTTGACTTAAAATCATTTTCTTTAAAAGGTATTATACTTTTATAATCCTTTTCACTATAGACTTCACTCTTTATCTCTTCTATAAGATCGGTAAAATCTATTTCTAGGATACAATTTAATCTTAGATCATCATTCATTGTAAGAATTTCAACTGGTAACATAAGTATTTGTTCACCCATAAAGCTTATTAAATCCTCTTCTATTTCTCCACCTTTTCCATGCTTTCCTAATTTACCTATTAAAACCTCATATTCTAAAATCAAATCCCTACTTTTATTATTAATATATATAAAGTTTGAATCGCAATAAAACTCCTCTTTACACTTTATATTGTTTATTTTTGTTTTACCCCTATAAAGCTGAATTTCTCTTAAATTAACATCTTTAATCTTAAGCCTTATATTTAATCCCTCTTCTGTATTTAAACTTTTCCTAACTAAAAATTTAATATCTCCATATTCCATTTATACCCTCCTAATCTAAGCCTCTGTATTTCTAATAACTTCTCCAGATTTATTTATATATAATTTTTCTAAAGGTTCAAAAATTCCTTCTTTTTTCAGAGTATTAGAGTATATATTAACTCCATAATAAATCTCATTATTAATTTCTTTTTCTCCCCATATGTCTACATCTAAATCTTTATTATTTAATTTTGCTTCATAATTTCTTGCAATATTCTCTAACTCCATAATCTCATTGTTGCTTATATTCAAATTTGTTATTAGACCCTCTATTCCACTTAAAGGTTCCCCATTTTCACCCTTTAAAACATTTCCCTTTTTATTTATAAGAACTCTATCTACTACTCCCGTTAAATCATTACCTTTTACACTTTTAGAATATAAGGTTATTTGATAATATCTTTCCTTTCCTATTTCTTTAAATCCATCTATATTAGCGCCTAAATCTAAGAAAATAGCCCTTTCTCTATATTTTAAAGCATAATTCTCTATTACCTTTTTTTCTTCATTAGTTAAAGAGGCTTTTTCCCCAACATAATACAAATCTTTATAGGATTCTTTATCTAAGGAAATACTTGTAGCATTATTTAAATCAACTTCTTTTTCTAAAAAAGTACTTCCATAAATTAATCCTTCACTTAAGAATAAAGTAGAAACTAAAATACTTACTATTAAAAACTCTTTCATTCTCTACACTCCAATCAACTTTATCTTAAGTATATTATTTACAAAAGTTCTATTTATTAATCACCTTATAATGTAGTTTCATTTAATCCTAATATTATCTAAGGAAAATTCAAAGTTAAATTCAAATTAACTATTTTAGTTTTATTAATTTTAATATTAGCTAACCCTTAATTCAAGTAAAAAAATTATTAATTATGTAGTTCATATCTTATATTTTTAAGTGAAATATATAAATAGTTATATAATAACCTAAAAAAAGTCACCTAAAAGTATTTTTTACTTTTAGATGACTCAAATTTGTTAATTATTTTTCTTATTTTACCTTGTTAAATATAAATATATTAGTTTTATGGTATTTTCTAAAGCATCATAGTGAGTTCTCTCCATACCATGCAAAGCGTGAACTCAAGGGCCTATAAGCCCACCTTTTATGTTATTTCCACCTCGTAAGGCAGCTCCAACATCTGAGCCATATCTAGGGTATATGTCTACTGCATAGCTTAAATTATTGTTTTTAGCTAATTCTATAAGATCTGATGTAATTTTATAGTCATAAGGTCCACCTGAATCCTTTGCACAAATAGAAACATCATACTCTGTGCAACTTAAGTCATCACCAATACACCCCATATCTACTACTATAAATTTAGTTATATCCTCTAGCAAATATGATGCTCCATGTCCATATATTTCACCACCTCTATTTATATATTAATTATAACATATAGACCATATAATGCCATAAATCACTATTTCTATTTTAAGAATCTTGTTACTTAATTCCTTAAAATATATAATTAATATTGAATATAGATTAGAGGTGTTTTAATGAAAAATAAAGAACTATTAGAAGAATGTACTCTTTGCACTAGAAACTGCAAAGTTAATAGATTTAAATCTCTTGGGGTATGTAAGGCTAGTGAAAAAGTTAAAGTAGCTAGAGCAGAACTTCATCCTTGGGAAGAACCTCCTATTTCCTTTAAGAATGGATCTGGAACAGTATTTTTTTCTCATTGTAATTTAAAATGTGTTTTTTGCCAAAACCATGAAATAAGTCAAGATTTTAAAGGACTTGAAATCTCAATTGAAAGGTTAGTAGAAATCTTTTTAGAGCTTCAAGAAAAGGGAGCTGAAAATATAAACTTAGTTACTCCAACACATTATGCAGTTCAAATAATAGAAGCTTTAAAAATAGCAAAAGAAAAAGGCTTAAGTATTCCTATTCTCTATAATACTAATGGATATGATAGTTTAGAAACTATAAAGTTATTAGATGGTTACATAGATGTATATCTTCCTGATTTTAAATATTTTAAGGATGATTATGCACTTAAATATTCAAAGATAAAAAATTATAAGGACAATTTAATTCCAGTATTAGATGAAATGTTTAGGCAGGTAGGTTCTCCACAATTTTCAGAGGAAGGTAAACTTTTAAAGGGTATGATAATTAGACATTTAATGCTTCCAGGTCTTTTATTTGATTCAAAGAAAGTTATAGACACTATATTTTCTAAATTTGGAGATGATGTTTATATAAGCATTATGAATCAATATACTCCTATGAATAAGTCTTGTGATTATCCTGAAATAAATAAGCCTTTAAACCCTAAACATTATGAATCTCTTATAGATTATGCAGCATCTTCAGGAGTTAAAAATGCATTTATACAAGAAAGTGGAACTAACTCAAAGGCCTATGTTCCCTCATTTAAATATGAAGGAGTTATGAAAAAATAAACTTTTAAATAGATTTTTTCTAAAAATAAAATAATTTCATAGGAATAAGTGTTTCCTATGAAATTATTTTATTTAATCTTTCTATGTCTTTTATTATTAAAGATTTATTTCCTCTAATTTCTATTAATCCTTCGTGCTCAAATATAGAGAGTTTTCTACTCATTGTTTCTCTAGTTATACCACAATAATTAGCCATATCTTCTCTATTAATTGGTAAATCAATAAATATTTCCCCATTTTCTATTTTGCCATATTTTCTCTTAAACTCTTTTAACATATATGCTATTCTAACTCTAACATCATTAGTTACTAATTTATGAGCAAATTCTTCAGTGTCCTTTAAACGATTAGTTAAGGATTTCAAAACAACTATAGCTATTCTTGGATTTTCTTCTAAGACACTATCAACTTTATCCTTATCTACGGCACAAACTATAACATCATTTAAAGCAATAGCATTAAATAAAATTCCTCCCTCATTATTAAATAGGCTTGTCTCTCCAAAATAGTCCCCTACAGAGAATATGTGCATTATTTGCTCTTTTCCTCCCTTAGTAAGCTTTGATGTCTTTACACTTCCCTTACTTATTAGAAATAGCTTCGAAAGCTTTTCACCTTCATAACATATATATTCCCCTTTATTAAAATGAAAACATGTCATTCCAGTAGCTAATTTATTAAATTCTTCCTCTGTTAAATCCTTAAATATAGTAAGCTCTTTGTTGCATAAACAACTTTTATAGCCCTTGCAATCACATTTTTTCATAGCTCTCTCCTAACTTCTTATTTATAATCCTATATCTTTAGTATTAATTATAATATATTTATTCATATTTTTTTACTATTAATTAATTTATTTTAATACTTGTTTATTTCTTAACTTATCCTTATAATATATTTATATTCAAATATTTTAATAATCAAAATATTTGTTTTTCTAATTTTTTAAAGAAAGGATAGTTTCTATGAATATAAAACCACTTACAATTGGAAATTTAACAGCTAGATTACCTATTATACAAGGAGGAATGGGAATTGGAGTGTCCCTTTCAAATTTAGCTAGTGCTGTAACAAAAAATGGAGGAATAGGAATTATATCTGGTGCTCAACCTGGATACTTAGAAGAAGACTTTAAAAATAATCATTTAGAAGCTAATTTAAGAGCTTTAAAAAAACATATAAGAATAGCTAAAGAAAAATCACAAAATGGAATTATAGGAGTTAATTTAATGGTAGCTATGAATAACTACGCAGAGCATGTAAAGGCTGCTATAGACTCTGGAGTTGACTTAATAATTTCAGGAGCTGGCCTTCCCTCTCATCTTCCTAAATTCACAAAAGGTAGCAATGTAAAAATAGCTCCTATAGTTTCTTCCCTTAAAGCTGCCAAAGTAATTTTAAAACTTTGGGATAGGCATCATAAAGTATCTCCAGATATGATTGTAATTGAAGGACCAAAAGCTGGAGGACATTTAGGATTTACTAAAGAATCACTTGAAGATGAAAGTAAAAAGTTTGATTCAACAATACTAGATATAATAAAAGAAACTTCTATTTATGAAGATAAATATGAAAAGAAAATTCCAATAATAGTTGCAGGTGGAGTTTTTGATGGAAAGGATATTGCAAAATATTTAAAACTAGGTGCAAGTGGAGTTCAAATGTCAACTCGTTTTGTGGCAACTTATGAATGTGATGCAAATATAAAGTTTAAAGAAGCATATATAAATTGTAATAAAGAAAGTATATCCATAGTAAAAAGTCCTGTTGGAATGCCAGGAAGAGCTATTAGGAACTCCTTTGTTCAATTTACAGAAACAGAAAAATCTAAGGTTTCTCATTGTTATAATTGCCTAATCCCTTGTAATCCTACTGATACTCCTTATTGCATAAGTCAAGCACTTATAAATGCCGTAAAAGGCGATATAGATAATGGACTTATTTTTTGTGGTGAAAATGCCTCAAAAATAGATAAAATAGTATCTGTAGAGACACTTATGAATGAATTAGAAAAAGATTTATTAGAAGCATAAAATAATCTGTATAAAAGAGTAGTTAAACTATTAATTAGTATTTATACTCTTTTATACAGATTTTATTTAATAATTTAATTCTAAAAGACAAAGTCCATGAGCTGGTGCTTTTTCTGAAGCTTTTGCTCTTTCTTTAGCTTCAAGTATATCATTTATATATTTAGGTTCAAATTTTCCAAGTCCTACATCTACTAAAGTTCCTACTATTATTCTAACCATATTTAATAAGAAGCCATTTCCATTTATCTTTATACTTAATATATTATTATTTTCATGAAATTCAATGCTATTTATAGTTCTTAAAGTTGATTTGTTCTTTGATTTTAAACTTGTAAAACTCTTAAAGTCATGAGTGCCTAATAAATATTTTGCTCCTTCTTCCATAGCTTCTAGGTCTAACTTTTCTTCAACATGCCATGCATATTTTCTTAAAAATACATCTTTAAACTTATTGTTATCAATGGTATATTCATATGTTTTAGACTTAACATTAAATCTAGAATGAAATCTTTCACTTGCTTCTCTTATTTCCTTTACCCTTATATCCTCAGGTAAATATTCATTTATGTATTTAATAATTTGTTCTAGAGTCATAAGAGAATTTGTCTTGAAATTTGCTACATAATTTTTTGCATGTACACCACTATCAGTTCTTCCACAACCAATTAGTTGAATCTCTTCACTAGTCATTTTAGTTAGTACTTTTTCTAATTTATCTTGAACTGTAGAAACATTACTTCCCTTTTGGTTTTGCTTTTGCCATCCCTTGTACTTACTCCCATCATAATCTAAAGTAATCTTTATATTTCTCATTTTAATTTCCTTTCAAAAATAATTTAAATATATAAATTTAAATTTCTAATTTTAATACTTAATCTAAGTTTTAATGTAACATGTTTAAATTGGAATATCAATTTAAATATCTGACAATAAATTTAATTTTATTCTAAAATTTTAACTCTTTTAATTTTCACATTTTTATTATAAGATAATTAAATAAAGATTAAGAGGTGATTTTTATGAAAACCATGCAAAAATTATTAAGTAAAACTAGACAAGCTATAAAAGAATATAACCTTATTGAAGATGGTGATAAAATAGCTGTAGGACTTTCTGGTGGAAAGGATAGTCTAACACTTTTACATATATTAAAAAACTATCAAAGATTTTCTCCTGAAAAATTTGAATTAATAGCTATAACTTTAAATCCTGGAGGAGTTGATAACAGTCCATTACATGAGCTTTGTAAAAATATAGATGTTCCTTTTTATGAAATTCAAACAGATATAAAGGAAATAGTTTTTGATATAAAGAAAGAAAAAAATCCATGCTCATTATGTGCAAATCTAAGAAGAGGTGCATTAAATGATAATGCTGAAAAGCTTGGTTGCAACAAAGTTGCCTTAGGACACCATAAAGATGATGCCTTAGAAACCCTTATGCTTTCCATAAGCTATGAAGGAAGAATAAACTGCTTCTCTCCTAAAAGCTTTATGCATAAAAATAACTTAACTCTTATAAGACCTATGGTATTTATTGAGGAAAGCCAAATAAGAAAGGCAGTAGCAGAATATAATTTCCCAGTAATAAAAAATCCTTGTCCTGCAGATGGTAAAACTAAAAGAGAAGATATGAAAAATCTTATTAGAAGTTTAGACAAAACTATGCCTGGTTTTAAGAAAAATTTATTTAAATCTTTAACTAATACTGATCAAATGTTTGTATGGGATAAAGAAATTGTAAAGAAAATGTAAAAAGTGTACAAGTTAATACTTGTACACTTTTTATAAATACATAATATAAATTTATATTATTAAAATTACTTGCCGAATACTTTTTTATTCAACATAAGCCCTGTTTTTGTAATAGCTACTCCTCCAAGTGCTGTTTCTCTTAAGGTCTCTGGAAGAGCTTTTCCAACTTGAGCCATAGCACTTACTGTATCATCAAAAGGTATTTTTGATTCTATACCAGCCATTACAAGATCTGCTGCACATATAGCATTTACGGCACCTGAAGCATTTCTTTTAGCACAAGGAATTTCAACAAGACCTGCAACAGGATCGCAAACAAGACCTAATATATTCTTTATTACTATTGCAGCAGCATTTAATGACATTTCTGGTGTTCCTCCCATAAGTTCTACAAGGCCACCAGCTGCCATAGCAGATGCTGAGCCACATTCTGCTTGACATCCACCTTCTGCTCCTGAAAATGTAGCATTTTTTCCAATTATAAGCCCAATAGCTGATGCTGCTAAAAGTCCATATAATAAATCTTCATCTTGAAGATTTAATCTTTCCTTAGCTGTTAACATTACCGCAGGAAGAATTCCACAAGAACCCGCTGTTGGGCAAGCAATTATTTTTCCCATAGAAGCATTTACTTCAGATGAAGAAATAGCCATAGCCATAGCTAATATAGCTCCATTACCTGTAAAAGATTTTCCAGATTCTAAATACTTTTGAAGCTTAAAAGCATCTCCTCCTATTAATCCACTAAGTGAATATACTTCTTCTTCTCTTCCTTTTGATGATGATTTTTTCATAACCTCTAAAGTTTTTGAAAGTTTCTCTAAAACTTCTTCTTTTGAAATATTTTTACTTTGCATCTCACATCTTAAGGCATATTCACTAAGTTTAATCCCTTCTTCTTTACATATATCTAAAAGTTCTTCTCCAGTTTTTGCAACTCTCATATGTTATTTCTCCTCTTCTTCTAAGTTTATAAGTATAACTTTTTTTATTCCATCTATTTCTTCCATTCTCTTTATAACAGATTCATCAACCTTATTATCTATTTCTAAAGTCATGGTAGCATCCATTCCCTTTTGAGTTCTTGAAACATTCATAAAAGCAATATTAATTTCATGTTCAAGAAGAAGTTTTGTTACTTTATTTACAGTACCAAATTTATCATCATGACATGTAATAAGTGTTGGATATGCTCCACTAAAATTAGCTTCATTTCCATTTACCTCAACTATTTCTATGCTTCCTCCACCTACTGATGAACCTAACACCTCACAAACTTTTCCAGATTCACACTTCATAACAAATTTAACTGTATTGGGATGGTAATCTCCTAAATCACTTTCTATAAATTCAAAGTTTAATCCTTCTTCCTTAGCAATAGTTAATGAGCTTCTAAGCCTTTCATCATCTGGCTTCATTCCTAATATACCTGCAAGTAAAGCCTTATCAGTTCCATGACCTTTATATGTTTTAGCAAAAGATCCATGAAGCAAAAATTTAACATCTACAATTTTTTCTCCAGCCACTGCTCTAGCTACCTTTCCTAGTCTAGCTGCTCCCGCTGTATGAGATGATGATGGCCCAACCATTACTGGACCTAATATATCAAAAACACAAAGATTATTCATAAATATCCCTTCCTCTATTTATCTATTAGTTAAACTACTAAAACTTCTTCATTTTCAACATTTAAATTGTTTTCAGAATCTTTATTATTTCTAATTTCATCTGCTTTCATTATTTTATAATTTCTAAATATTAAGTACCCTATCATACCAGCAATAACATTAAGAACTATTATTATTGCCGCAGTAATTAAAACTTTAATAGCTGGATTATATGCAAACATTACAGCAAAACCAGCTATTGGTGTAGCAGTTCCTGGTGTATTATTTGTAAGACCCATTAATGAAACAACTATTCCTGATAAAGCTCCCCCTATAAAATTAGTTACGTATACTGGTATTGGATTTGCAGAAATTATATCTGCTTGTGTAAGAGGTTCTATAGCAACTGCAATAGTATCTTTTTTGCTTCCAAATTTCATTTTTCCAAAGAATACAAAATTCATAAATGATGAACCAAATACTGCTAATGCTCCAATTGCCATTGGAAGTCCAGTTAATCCTAACATAGCTGTTAAAGCCATTGAGCTTAAAGGTGCAGTTGCAACAACTGTTACTATTCCTCCAAGTATAATTCCCATCATTATAGGACTAGCTGTTGATGTAGCTGTTATAACTCCTCCAATATTTTGTAGAGTTGTTTCTACAAGCGGATTTGAAATTGCAGCTATTCCTCTTACAAGTGGAGCTCCAAGGACAATAATAACTATTAAATCAAGACCAGCTGGTATTTTTTTCTCTAAAAACTTTATAACAAATGAACCAAGATAACCAGCTATAAATCCTGGTAATATTCCAAATCCTGAACATGCAAGACCTGTTAATACTGCATATACAGGAGAAACTCCAAGTGCTAAAGGTACTAAAATTGCAGCTGCAACTCCGCCAAGACTTCCATTAGATGAACCTACTTGTGCTAAAAAAGGTATTTGAAATACTTCTCCAAAAAATGCTAAGTGAAAGGCTTCAACTAAAAAACTTGCACAGGCAGCATTTGCTAATCCACCCATAGCCTTCATTCCATGTGGCGCCTTATAACTAAATAATGTAAAGCCTCCTAATACTAATAATAATAATAGTGTTCCAAATAAAATTTGCATAATAAAATCCTCCTATGTATTTTCTAAATTTAATAATAAAATCATTCTATCGGTAAAGTCATTTTACAATATCACGCTAATATAGAAAAGGTTTTCAGGCTATAATTTACAATTTATTTTACTTATTAAAAATTTGTATAATAAATAACATAAATATTTAAATTTAAACTTCTTATAAAATAAAAAAAGCTATATCAATTGATACAGCTTTTCTTCTAAATGCTATAAATATCTGATAACTCCACTTTGTAAAGTTCTTCTCTATTTTCTATTTCACAGGATGTTAAGGCTATCTCATCTAAAACTTTACTTTCATTTTTTTTAATTGGAAGTTTTATTATAAATTCAGTTCCTTCTCCAAGTTCACTATTAACTATCATGTCACCCCCATTAATTTTTACAAGTTCCTTAGCTATGTAAAGCCCTATTCCACTTCCCTCATTAACCTTGGTTAATCTATTATTTATTTTTTTAAATCTATGAAAAAGCAAATCTATTTTATCCTTTTGTATTCCTATACCCGTGTCTTTAATACTTATATTTGCATACTTATCATCAAAACTAATATAGACATCTATATTGCCATTTTCCCTGTTAAATTTTATAGCATTAGATAAAACATTTAACAGTATTCTTTCTAAATGATTGAAATCAAAAGCAATTATTTTTTCTTCTTCTTCCGTATCAAAAGTTATAGATATTTTATTTTTTTCAGCAAAATTACATATAGACATTGTTATATCTTCAACACAACTTACTATATCATGATTTTTAATATTAACATTAAAAAAGCCAGCTTCTAACTTAGTACTATCTATTAAATTATTTATTAGCTTTAATAGTCTAAAAACATTCTGCTTAGCCATTTTAATATAATTAATATAAATATCTCCATCTCTATTATTTTTTAATTTTAATTCTAAAAGTTGAAGTGCACTGTATATTAAATTTACAGGTGTTTTAAATTCATGAGATATATTAGCAAAAAACTCCATTCTAAGTTTCTCCATTTCATTTCCTTTTTCTATATTATTTGTAATATCATTTATTATTATAATTCTCCTTATAGATTCTCCATTTTCATTTTTTATTGAATTTGCTCTAAATAAAACATTTCTAACTTCATTGTCTGCTCTAATAATCCTTGCTTCTGCCATAAAAAATTTTTTAAAGTCTATATTGTTAAACTTATATCTATCCTTAGGATGGATTCTATCTAATTTTACAATCATACTATTTTCTCTATATAAATCTTTGCAATTTAAACCATACAATTTTTCAAAAGCATTATTTACATAAATAGTTTTTTCTCCTTCTTTTATAATTACAACATCATCTAAGTAATTGAAAATTTCAAAAAACATCTCATCATTTTTATTAACTCCATATTCTATAGCTCTTTTATAGAATATATTCTCTGCTATTCCACTTATATCTTTAAATTCATTATTTTTATCATCAAAAAATATATCTTTATTAGTTTTTTCTATTACATATTTTCTGTCAATATGATTAAAAGTTATATATTCTTTTAAAGAATCTAAAAATAAATCTAATATTTCTTTTTCTTTCTTAAATCCAAGTTTTAATTTATTATATTTTTTAAATAAGTATCTATTAAACCAAATAATCACATAATCATTATCAATTAATTTCAAACTAAAACTCTCATTTAAACCTTTGCAATATTCTTCTATAAAATTATAGTTTTTGCTAAATATAATTTTAAAATCTATATTATACCCTAGTACTTCGCTTAACAATTTTAAATTAAATTCTTTTATGCTAGACTTAAGCACAAATAAATCAAAATAATCATCACCTGTTAGTTTCCCATAAATATAATCCATAGGACATGACTCTATTATTTCCTCAAAATTAAAATCTTTCATAAATATAACTCCCCTTTAAGTTGTGCGATCTGTTAAGTTAAATGAACATTGCTCTTTTCAACCTTTGAGAATACAATGAG
>OCPT01000020.1_pt1 | contig 122210 bp, 106 predicted proteins | sample 1538741 | NCBI WGS metagenome assembly OCPT01 (sample SAMN04571723, study PRJEB22368) | human gut metagenome | biome: human gut; material: stool | host: Homo sapiens | place: Luxembourg | collected 2012-12-06 | reverse complement strand
TGCTGAGCTGCTTTCTTGTAATCAATTTCTAAGTTGTCCATAATATAAAAACTGTGTTAAACTACTTTTATTGTAGCTTGACACAGTTTAATTTACACTCTCGGGGACTTTGGTTCGCAAAGATACTTTGCTTAATTGTGGCTTTGATTTTCTTTGTATTTTGTTTGTTAGTAAAAATGTTTAGCTAAAGAATGAAATATATTACTTTTATAGTAGGGAAAATAATGAAAGCATTTGCTCTCTTTATACTATTACTATTCTCCATTTCTGTTTATTCTCAGGAATTGCATGTAAAATCCTTTGGTATTGCAGAAAGTGACCTCTCTGCTCAAACTCAACCTCGTAAGGATTTGAATGATAAGAATTGCGCATTGGTGAAAGTACAGTTTGTAGGTGGTATCTCGGAAATAGAAGGTAATGTTATTACCCCTTTGATAAAACATGGCAATGAAACTTGGGTGTATATGCCACAAGGTTCGAGACAAATGAAAGTGCTTACTCAAAGTTTTCTTCCTGTAATGGTGACTTTCGCTGACTATGGAATCGAAAAATTGGAGAGCAATCGAACGTATGTTTTGATATTGACAAAACCAATGTCGATTATTGAACAAAAGAAGCAAGCCCTTATCATCAAGTATTCTCCATCTTCCGCAACTGTGCTTGTTGACAATAAGATGGTTAGGGGAACTAATGGTGTTGCCAAGGTTGTCTTGCCAGTAGGTCAGCATTCTTATATTGTGGCTAGTGATGGTTATGAATCAGAGGAGGGGACTGTAAAGTTGAAAGCAGCAGCACCGAGCAACCTTCAAATTACATTGTCAAAAGAAACAAATACTATCTCGACTTCTACAAACGATGTAGCGACGCAGCATATTGTTCGTAATCAAATTGTAAAATTCTCTGGTAAGGTTGTTGATATAAATGGACAACCTGTAATTGGTGCCGTTGTTGAGGAAACAGGGACGAAAAATATTTCTGTAACAGATATAGATGGTAACTTTATAATCAAGGCAAAATCCTCTTCGATAACAGTAACTGTGACATTTTTAGGTTGCGTTCCTAAGCAAGTAAAGCTTACTGAAGGAACAAAAGAAGAAATAACTTTGATAGAAGAAACGTACAAGAAACAACCAACATCGTCTGCTAGTTCTATTACAATTCCAGTTAAAGACGGCATTAGCATAGAGATGGTTAAAGTAGAGGGTGGTACATTTATGATGGGAGCAACCCCAGAAATGGAAAATTCAAATAAATGGGAACTACCTGTACATGAGGTTACATTGTATAATTATTATATAGCTCAATATGAGGTAAGACAATCTTTATGGGAAAAAGTAATGGGTAATAATCCTTCTTTTTTCAAAGGCGAAAATTTGCCTGTAGAAAATGTAAGTTGGGATGATTGCCAAGTTTTTATTAGTAAGTTGAATGAGTTAACAGGCCGAAAGTTTCGTTTGCCAACAGAGGCAGAGTGGGAATTTGCAGCTCGTGGAGGCAATAAAAGACAGGGGCTTCAGTATAGTGGTAGTGCCAACTTATCTGATGTGGCTTGGTATAAAGCAAATAGTGATTTAAAAACTCATCCTGTTGGTTCTAAGCGAGCGAATGAGTTAGGACTATATGATATGAGTGGTAATGTGTTGGAATGGTGCCAAGATTTTTATTTATATTACTCAAAATCATCACAGTTAAATCCAAATGTTGTGTCTTGTGGAAAACAGCGTATAGTGCGAGGTGGTTGTTGGGGATATGAGCCTAGACATTGCCGCTCATCTTATCGTAACGGATGCCTTCCTGAATATCGTTGTGCTGATTTGGGCTTTCGTTTGGTTCTTACAGATTAATAATAATTTTTTAGTTTATAAAAATGAAGAATAAGGTATTTGTAATCTGCATTTTATATCAGATGCTATGCATTCAGCTAACATTTGCGCAAGTTAAGTTTAGATTTAGTGATGGCATTTATGACCAAGCACTAAAAAAACAAGTAGAAAACAATGTTTCAGCATTGTTGACGGAGATAAATCGTGCTGACAGTAGCAATAGAACGCTGAATCTGGCTAAAATAAAAATGAGTAAAGAAGCCTCAGAACGATTATCTATGCTTTGGCGATATATGCCATTCTGTTGTGAGTGGGAAAACAATGTTCAGTCTTGTGTTCAAGACTTTACTGGATATGAAATTCGTCAGATACCTGTTGTGTTGAAACCTTTGGACAATACATACAAAGGTGAATCACACAAGGAACTAACCATTAGTTTTAATAAGCAAGGGATTATTACTGGTGTTAGGACTTCCATTGACAATAATTCTTATCTCGCTCTTTTATCAGGTGGAAAAGCCAACTTGGATATGCGGATGAGAAGAGAAATATTGAAGTATCTAGAGGATTGTAGAAGCTACTATACAGAAAAGGATATAAATGCAATAGCAAAAATGTTAGGATTTTGTTCGTTTGATGTCAAGAAGTCGCTTGCCGAAAACTGTGAAACTCCAGTAAGGGTGTCTTTGAAAAAGAATGAATGCTCGGTAAAAGATAAGCAGGAATATTTGAGTAACCTAAATAAATACTTTCAACAAGATGGGTGTATAGTAGCCAAAATTTCAGATATAGAGTTAATGCGTCATGCATGGAATCCATATTTTTATGGCGTTAACTTTAGATTACAGTTGTCTCGTGGTGATGGAGAGCTGCAAAGTGCAACTGGTGGCTACTATTTCCTTTTGTGGGATTTTACAGAGGAAGCTAATCCAAAGATACATTTTTGTCTTTTGTTTTCTAAAAAAGATGAGATTTTGTCTCCAGAGGATTTCTTCATTCCTCATAATTAACATCGAATAATTGTAGAAAGTATAAAATTTTAGTGCTGTGAAGACAATAATCGTAACTATTGCTTTGTTTTTGTTTCAAACAATGTTGGCTTGTGCTCAAAAAATATCGGTTAGTTCTTTTGAGGTGTCACAAGGTGACATCTTAGCGAGAGCTTCTGCCACGTGTCGCTACGATACTAATGACAAGTATTGTGCGTTGATAAAGGTGGGTGTTGCTCTTGATGGTGTTGAATTTGAGTGTAGTGGTGGGGTGATAGATGTTGTGAGAAAGACTGGTGAGTATTGGGTCTATCTACCTCAGAACAACTCGAAGCTCCGTGTCTTGCACAATGATTACACCCCACTGGAAATCAATTTCTATGATTATGGAATAGGTAGGGTGGAAAGTGGTGTGACCTATGTACTTACGTTGGAAAAGTCTGTGGGGCAACTCCACGCTAGTATTTCTTCTAATACCTTGGTTATCCCAGTGAAAAATGGTGTAAATGTTGAAATGGTAAGAGTCGAGGGGGGAACATTTGCAATGGGAGCAACTCCAGAAATGTTAGAGCCGTATGATAATGAAAGACCAGCTCATCAAGTTACCTTGACAAAAAACTATTATATAGGAAAGTATGAGGTAACTCAACATTTGTGGGAATCTGTAATGGGTAATAATCCTTCGGTCTTTAAAGGAAAGACCCTGCCAGTTGAATCGGTAACATGGAAGGATTGTCATGAATTTATTAAAAAACTTAACCTTGTTACAGGACGAGTTTTCCGTCTTCCAACAGAAGCAGAATGGGAATATGCGGCTCGTGGCGGAAATAAAGGAAAAGGTTATCAATATAGTGGAAGTGATATTCTGTCTGATGTAGCATGGTGGGGTGCAAATAGTAAACAACCACATCCTGTAGGAACAAAACTTCCGAATGAATTAGGAATCTATGATATGAGTGGCAATGTTTGGGAATGGGTTGAAGATGGAAAAGGAGAGTATCAAAGTACGGCTCAGTCTGACCCTATAATGATAAACCCTAGAACTTTTTCAAAAATGTATAGGGGAGGAGGCTTTCCTAATAATGAACGAAATTGTCGTTCGTCTGTTCGTATTGGAGATCCATTTACTGCTCATGCTAGTAGCTTAGGTTTCAGATTAGCTTTATCAGAGTAGTATGATAGCTAGTATTGTGTGAGTTGCAATGCAAAAAGAGTGGTGTATGGATTTATTTTATCTACCGATTTTGGGCTTGCGACTTGCTCTTTCTGAATGAAAATATGATGTTTAAAATTTAATAGTGAAATAATATGAAACGATTTTTTACTTTCTGTTTCTTGGTATGTTTGGTTAGCTTGGGATATTCTCAGGAGTTGTTGGTGAAGTCTTTTAAACTTTCTGAAGGCGACTTGTCAGCTAGGACTCCTCCTTCTGCTATTAGGCTTGACAATAATGACAAAATTTGTGCGTTAGTGAATGTGGGCTTGGCTCTTGATGGCGTTGAGTTTGAATGTAGTGGCGGTGTAAAAGATGTAGTAAAAAAGACAGGTGAATATTGGGTCTATATGCCTAAAGGCAATTCTATGCTTCGTATTCTTCATCAGGATTATGTTCCTCTGATGATAAACTTTTATGATTATGGAGTAGGAAAATTAAAAAGTGGGGCTACCTATATCCTGTCTTTATCTCGCTCAATAGATAACGATGATAAAAATAAAACTCTTATAGTACCAGTAAAGAACGGTTTCAACATAGAATTGGTAAAGGTGGAGTCTGGTTCATTCGTTATGGGAGCAACATCTGAAATTCAAAATCCTTATAGTTGGGAAAAGCCTGCTCATAAAGTGATTTTGACGAAGGACTATTATATTGGTAAGTATGAGGTGACGCAAAGCTTGTGGCAGTTAGTAATGGAAAATAATCCATCTTCAATTAAAGGAGAAGATTTGCCTGTAGGTAATGTTAGTTGGAATGATTGCCAATTATTTATAGCTAAGTTGAATGAAATGACAGGGAAGAAATTTAGGTTGCCAACAGAAGCGGAATGGGAGTATGCTGCAAGAGGGGAAAATAAGAGTAGAGGAACTCAGTATAGTGGTAGCAGTTTGTATTCTGATGTTGCATGGTATGAAGGTAATTCTAACAATAGACCACATCCTGTAGGTACCAAGAAATCAAACGAACTTGGTATTTATGATATGAATGGTAATGTTTGGGAATTGTGTCAAGATTGGTGGGGAAATTATATAGAATCATCTCAAAAAGACCCTGTCGGTCCGAATTCTGGACCAACTCGAATTGCTCGTGGTGGAAGTTATATCGCTGGGGCAATAACTGTTGCGGCAAGAGCAGGATATTCTCCTAATATTCGTGATATGAATCTAGGCTTCCGTTTGGCTCTTTCGGAATAAATATGAAAAGGTTTTGTTTTCGTATGGTATTTTGGCTAAAATAAGCACATAAACACTAATAATGGGATTTTTCTACGGAGTTTTTGAAGTTCTCCGTAGAAAATGGACATTTTTGATTTTCTTTTCGTATTTTGCAACCTATGGTTTTGCTTTATTGGAAGGAGAAACAATTATGATAATTTCGATAACTCAGCCCTGTTCATTCTCCCAGCTTGGCAATCGAAAGAGCCAAGAGGATTGCTTATGTCCTGTAGATGCCAACAAGCAAACTTCGTATTTCGTCGTTTGTGATGGTGTGGGGGGAAGAGACCATGGGGAGGTGGCAAGCAAACTTGTTTGTCAATCAATAGAAGAGAATCTGGCTAATGAAAGTTGTTCGGAACTGAAGGCAGAAGATATATTGCAGCTCGTAGAACATGCCTACCACACCTTATATAATAATAGAGCGATATGCCCAACCATGGCTACAACTCTTGCCTTTATGGCGAAAACAAGCGAGGGCATGTTGCTGGCACATCTAGGCGATAGTCGTATTTATCAGATACGTAAGGAGGAAGGGATTATATTCCAAACCAAAGACCATTCGTTGGTAAATGATTTGATAGATGAAGGGGTAATAACTCCTGCTGAGGCTATCGACCATCCAAAAAAAAATGTCATAACAAAATGTCTTTTTGTGACTAATAACCGAGCTGATTATCAAAGTCCAGCTATAACTTTGATACGTGACATACAACCTCATGATGTTTTTATGCTTTGTACAGATGGTGTTTATACCAAAGTGAAGGATAAGGATATTGCGGAAATTCTTACTTCGGATGCTCCTTTGGATGAAAAAGCAAAAGAACTAGCTATGATATGCAGGGATAGCGATGATAATAACACGGCATATCTTATAGAGGTAGACAAAGTGGAGGGAAGAGATGAACAACTAGAGAACATATCCTATATTGTTCCTAAATCTAACAGAAAAACTAAACTTTCTCGTATTTGGGACTTCGTCAGAGAAACTTTGGGTTTCGTCAAAGAACCTTAGTGGTTGGAGTAACATGGCAGAAAAAACTTGATAGTACCGCTAAAAACAAGTATCTTTGCATCAGAAAAATAAACGAAGTATAAATCATTTAAAAACAAACAATTATGGATACTCAGGTTATTAATAAGAATGCAAAGAATGGAAATGCTAAGGAAACTTTCAAGAAAGGTGCAGCCTTGGCTGGTGCAGCTGGTTTAGGTGCAGGTGCGGTGGTGTCGGCTGATATTGTAAGAGGCGATGAAGAGCTTGCCATAGTGGAACCTATTAGTCCTATGGACGAGGAGGTTATCGGTCAGAATGCTGAGGAGGTTGTGACTGCGGAAGAAAATAAAGACTCGGAAACGCAGAATGCCACTGTAACCCCAACGGAGAATGAGTCTCATGTTACAGAGCCTCAGCCGCAGGTGTCTGATAATGCAACACAACCACAAGGAAATTCTACTACCCATGTGCAGCCAGCTACAGAGAATACCGTTCATGCTGGCGAGATAGATACAAATGATATTCCGGACGTAGACCCTCGTTTGGTAGCACAAGATATTACGAATGATGTTATTATGGTGGACCCAACCGATAATGACATGGGAAATCTTGACATTGCAGCAGTTGGTACTGTGGAAACGGTTGATGGGCAAGTCTTGTCAGCCGCACAATTCACTGGCGATAATGGAGAAACTCTTTATGCCGTGGATGTGGATGGTGACAATACCTATGATGTCGTTACCGATGAATCGGGTAATGTCCTAGCAGATGTTCCTTCTACCCTGACTGTAAGCGATTCGGAAAGTATTGTTAGTGTCAATAATGGTGAGACTGGTTATCTGGCACAGAATGAGCATGATAATGTTTCGGATAGCGACTTGGATAACCCAATGGACGATGTCGTTGACCTTGGATAAAAAGTTATTTTGGTAATATTCAGTAAAATTCATAGTTATGAAAAATAAACATATATTATTTGTCCTGTCAATGGCTTTTTGTTTGGTTCTTCCTGTTTCCGCACAGAAGAAAACGGCAAAAGTAAAGAAGGCAAAGACTTCGGTCAATGTGGATTCTCTTGAGGTTAGAAAACTGATAGATGAGGCAAAGAAAGGAGATGCAGAGTCGCAAAACACATTGGGAACCTATTACTATACAGGTAAAAAGGTAAAGCAAAACTACGATGTAGCTTTGAAATGGTTTAGTATGGCTGGTAAGCAGAAGCATGTCAAGGCGATTGCCAATATGGGACTTTGTTATCAGTTGGGACATGGTGTCAAGAAAGATTCTGTCATGGCGGTGAAACTCTACAAGGAGTCTGTCAAGGCTGGAAATTCAGAACTCGTCAAACTGCGTGAGGAGAACCTAGCAAAGTCTCACTCCGCTTTTGATATGCATCTATTGGCTGATTTGTACGAGAATGGTTGTGGTAATACCGTCAAGAAGAATCCAGAATTGGCGTTAAAGTATTATAAGATGGCAGCAGACAACAATTCTCTTGATGCAATCGTCAAGGTGGCTACGACCTACGACCATGCCAAGAAGTATGCCGAGGCTTTGCCTTATTTCCAAAAGGCTGCTGACTTGAACAATGGATTTGCAGCTTATAAATTGGGCGATTATCTATGCAATGGTAAGGGAACCAAGGTTGATAAAGCTAAGGCTGTTGGCTATCTTGACAAGGCTGCGAAGCAAAATATACCGAGTGCAATGATGTTGTTGGGCGACCTTTTATACAAAGGTGATGGCGTTCAGCAAGATTATTCAAAGGCTATGAGTCTTTACAAGCAAGCTGCGGTGAAAAACAATCCTGTGGCTCTGTGGAATATTGGCATCATGTATAAGAAAGGATTGGGAGTAAAACAAAACTATCTCATAGCCTTGCAATGGTTAGCGAATGCTTCTGCTAAAGGCATGAAGGCGAACTTCATGAAGCAACTGGCTGATGATAATGTGGAAATCAATAATGGTTGGAAAGGAACGGATTTCTATACTTTTATACACGCTATGGCTTGTATGGAAGCAACTACTCCTGATTATGCCACGGCTGTAAAGGAACTGACAGCGCTTGAAAAGAAAAAAATACCAGTGGCTTCGGCTCTTTTGGGTCTCTGCTATGCAGACAAAGAATGGAAAAAGGCTAACGAAAAGAAGATGTTGGCATATTATGAGAAAGGTGTAAGCCTTGGTGAACCATACGCTTGTTTCCTCCTAGCTCAATTACATCTTTCTGGCAGTAAAACGGTCAAGGTAGATAAAAACAAGGTGGTGACATATCTTGAAAAGGCTGCCGATGGAGATTATGCTCCAGCGATGTGTGAGCTTGGTGATTTGTATTTCACAGGAAAGCTTGTGAATAAAAATATCACGAAAGCCATCGCTTGCTATAAGAAAGCGTTGGTCAATGGCTATCTCTCTAAGACGGCTGCAGCCAATCTTGCTTCTTGTTATCAACAAGGACTAGGCGGTTTGCCGAAAAATGCGGAAATCGCCAAGGAAATAATGAAACGAGGACAGGAAGGCAATTCGTGGACTGGGCTTCTTCGTGAATTTACATTCTGATAATCCTATATGATAGCAGGTGCCAATGGACATCTGCTATCGCTAAAAACAATAGCATAACATGAAAAGAATTCTATCATCAATAATATCCTTGATGTTCGTCGCTCTTGCTGCTGAGGCTCAGAATAACCTCTCTTTCAAAACGGAAGAATTGAAAAAGGTGGCTGCTGAGTTAAAGCTAGAGGGTCTCGATACACTCAAGATAGGGTATACTTTCATACAGAAGAACAATCATCAACTGGTAGTTAGAAAAGCCGAAAATGGTATGGTGGAACATATTGGCATACAACTATTCCCTGAGGCTTATCGGCAGCAAGCGAATGGTGCCGTGCTTGATTTCTTGGAGAATGGACTGCTATGTAATACCTATAAGTTGACAAAGAATCAATTAAAGTATATGGATGCCAAATTCGTCAAGGGAAACTGGAGCCTGATGCTGTCTCTTCCAAAATCGGTATCTTGCTCTGTAGCAATGGTCAATAACAAAGCGTACCAAATTATATGGAAAGATGGTAAAAACGAGAAAATTAATATTCTTCTTCCGATTAAGTATGATTTCTTGATGAATGCTCCACGTAAGGAATTGGAAACCAACTTTGTGAGAGACTTAAAGGCTTATAAGTTGAAGCATAGCCCTGCTGATTGTAATGTGGATGTTGCGAGGCTGAATATTGTGAAGGATGGTACGGATACTCTGTACACTTTGCCAGGAAAACATTATGGCTTGGAAACGATAACCAACACTACATTCTTTAAGTTGAAAGATAGCGTGGATTATATTCCTGTTGTAGATGCAAAGTTCCCAGTTCAAACAGTAGCCAATACGTTGTTGTTGGATTGCGATGCCATTCCAGCGGCAAAGATTTCACTTACCGTAATAGGTAGTGATAAGAAAAAAACAACAGTTGTAGTGCCAGTCAGACAGTTGGTTGCTTTTGCAAGGAGTATGGGATGCGTGCCATATTTTGGCTATGAAGAAACTAAGAACGGCAAGTTGCAAGGTGGCTTGTTCCTATATAATAAGGAACTTGGCTATGACCATGTGTTGAGTTTGTCGTGTGATGTGAAAGATATTGCAACAAGCAAATTTTTGTTCACATCGTATGCGTATCTATATACACCAACAACCAATGTGAAGAATCTCTATAATGACATCAAATCAAGAAAATAAAAAATGAAACGAATTTTAGGTTACTTAGTCCTTTGGGCTTTTCCTTTATTTTGTTTTGGGCAGGATGGCATAGATGCTATCAATGACATCAAACTTTCAGGCAAGTATTTCACGGCAGAGGCAACTGCCTCTACTGAAGATGATGCCAAGAAATTGGCTTTGATGGGACTGATGGAGAGACTTTCTGCCTATTGTGAGGAAATGGAAATCGCGGAAATCGGAGAGGATAGGGTTCGGGAAGCCTTATTGTCTAAAAATGTTAAGCGTGGTGAGTCGGCTCTTGTCATGGTGTATGTAGCAAAAGACATTGTCAATAAAAGTACCATGAAGTTTACTCCAAATAGTTCAAGTGAAATTACAACTTCTGTTTCTCATACGTCTGGTAGCTCTGCTTTGCCAAATATCATCAAGCAAATAAATGAAATAGACACTTATGCCAGTATGCAATACTTATTGGAAAAGGCAATGGACAACGGATTGGTTGAAGATTGGGGAAAACTTCGCACGATGTCTGATCCCAATGCTTGCTATCTGATAATGTTGAATATCGACCGTCAAATTGTTGGTGTGCTTTCTCCAATGCAGAATGGAGCGAGGATCAATGTTAAAACAGGAGCGGTGATGGATACGGAAAGTATGAATAAGTTTACTAATTGTATACCAATAGGTATACTGCTAAAATGAGATATATGAAGAAGTTAATTTTGATATTATGTACTGCGTTTGCTTGTGCTCAATTTGCTTTGGCACAGGTGACGTTCCGATTTTCTGATGGAATCTATAACCAAACGCTAAAATCGCAAGTTGAGAGAAATGTGTCTGCTTTGTTGACGGAGATTAACAGAGCTGAGCGAAATAGGGTAGGGCTCTTGAACTTAGGAGGAGTAAGAATAGATGATAATGCGGCAAATGGATTGAGAAGTCTTTGGAAGAACATCCATTTCCGTTGTGAATGGAATAATAATGTTCAGTCGTGTATCCAAGACTTTACAGGGTATGAAGTCCGTCAGATACCTGTCGAGATGAAACCTTTGGACAATACTTACAAAGGTGAATTGCATAAAGAACTGACTATCAGTTTTAACAAGCAAGGGGTTATTACAGGCGTAAGAACAGCTATAGACAATAACTCTTATCTTGCACTTTTATCAGGTGGAAAAGCTAACTTGGATATGCGAATGAGAAGGGAAATCTTGAAGTTCGTGGAAGATTTCAGAAGCTATTATGTTGAGAAGAATATAGCGGCTTTGGATGAAATCTTCAGTGATGATGCGCTTATTATCACAGGTCGTGTTATTAAAACTATGGGTAAAAGTCAAGCTGATGGTGTTTCCCAACAAGTAAAGGAGAAAGTGGTTTATAGCAAGCAAAACAAGCAGCAATACATCAACAATCTCAGGGCCTTATTTCAGAGCAATGAATACATCAATGTGGATTTCTCGGACATAGAGCTGATGCGACATGGCTCTAATCCTAATTTCTATGGAGTGAAGTTGCGGCAAAAATGGGCTAGCCAACGATATAGCGGTCGCCAGTACTCAGATGATGGCTATGTGTTCTTGTTGTGGGATTTTACAGAAGAAGGAAATCCTAAGATTCATGTTAGAACATGGACGCCAAAAAGACCAGGCCAAAAAGGGGATGATTTCTCTCCTGAGGATTTCTTCATCCCTAGTCCTCGCAAATAGCCATAAGTATCTCGTTGTGTATATAATTATGTGCTTGATGATAATCTTCGTCAGATACTTGATGAGTTTAACAGGGGCTATTAAGCAAGAATCCTGCCGGCATCACTGCCAGCAGGATTCACTTTCAAAAACCGGACCTATAGTCCCAACTCTTTTAGCATTTTCTTTATGACGTCAGTCTTGATGGTGGAGAATTCAGATTTGTCATAGATTTCTATCAACCATACTTCACCAGTATTTTCATCTACTAATGTTGTATATGTAATAACTCTAGCTCCTCCAGCTTTACCTTTTCTTTTGGAATCAATAGCCATGCGGATTTTTCTTAACCCACCACCTAAGTCAACTCCTTGAAAAGGATCTTCTTTTAAGGATTCTTTGAATTTGCCAAAATCCTGTTTCATGGACTTATAGCGTTTAGCTAAGTCCTTTAACTCCTTTTCGAAATGAGGAGTTGTTTCAATATTATAGCTCATCGAAAAGTTCGTCTGCGGATTTTGCTTTCAATTTACCCTCCTTTATCATTTTTACTTCACGTAGTCCTTGACAAATTCCTTCGGTTCTGTCAATTGACTGCTGAGGAATTATTTCAAACAGAATCGTTTCCAAATAATTGCTGAGGCTTCTGTTGTCTCTTTTAGCATTGCTCTTTAGAATATTGAGCAAATCCGTATCTATTCTTATAGAGGCGGAAGATTTTGTTTTTATTGTTGTACTCATATTACTTACATTTTAATTATATATGTGCAAATATAGTGCAAAAGATTATAACTTCCAAAGTTTTTTGCTTTTTTTAATTGAATTAAACTTTTGAGTTCTTTCTTTAGCTTACTCTTTTGAAATCTATGTATGTATATGCTGCTGCATCCAAAAAACACAGAATCCTGCCAGCATCACTGCCAGCAGGATTCTACGCTTTCCCTATTAATTTCTTAAATATGTCGTCTGCAAAATGAACTCAATTGAACTCTACAGAACTCTCTTATGATTTCTTATTCAGCATTTGTCTGCTGCTCTGTCTCTGTAGCCTCCTGCTGCAGAGTTGTCTCCTCCTGAGTTTACTCCTGTGGAGTTTCCTGAACAGTAGTAGCTGGCTGCTCTGACTGGGTGTTCTCTTCTGTTGCTATATGAGTATCTTCCTCTCTACGCTTAAGAAAAAAGGTATCATAAAAATAATAGATGGAAAAAGGTGGGTTTTAGTCGTAGTTTAGTCGAACTCAAAATGGGTTATTTGCTTTGGGAGCAATTCCCTTCTTGGCTTAGACTAAAAGTATCTGAAGGAGCATAAAAGGGAATAAGTGTTGTCGTTAAAAAAGTGGTGCTGTGTAATCGGTACAGTACTATTGCTAGATATGGGTGACTTTACGATTTGTTCATAAAATATAATAGCGCTGTATCGGTGTGTTCGGTACAGCGCCATCAAAAAGTTCGTTTGTGGATTTTGTTTCTATAGTTGTACTCATATCAATAACTTTAGAATAAATCAGCCAATACTATGGAGATGATTCCTGATGCAACAGCACTTAAAATCCATAGTAAGACTTGTAAAGCACGTCTTACTGTAAAATGTACACGAGCCCAGTGAACATCGGGAGCTGTTGTATCCATGAGAAGTTCCAATTCGCTATATTTATTGTAGGCCTGCTGATAGAAATCTAACGCTTCGCTAGTATTGATACTTTCTAAAATCTTAGCTTTACGTACAGCTCTTACTGCATCAGAGCGTAGAGATTTATATTTTGGATAAAAAGTGCCGTTTTGCAGCACAGTCAAATCCACATGTCTTGTTTGTTTTTCAAATAATAAAACCGAATCGTGAATAGATAAGTTTAAACACTTATAGCAGTCAAGTATAATTCTAAGTACATGACGTTCTGCTTTATGAATTTCGATATTTCTTTGCTCTGGAGTTATATCTTTAAAGTAGCATCGGGCAATATGGTCATGCAATGCACGTATTTCATTAAATAATGGTAACGGGAACTGTTCAGTCCTCGCTTCTACTTCTGCAATAAGCGGTTTGATAATCGTATTGTAGTCGTCATATAGTGCTATAATTTGCTTGCTATTATCCATTTTAAATTCGTGCTAAACGTTTGTCTATATCATTTTTTGAAACTAAACGTTTGAAAAACAAATAGACAGACCCTCTATTAACCATGTTTTTGAGAGAGAATGCTGGAGTTAGTTTTTTGCCAATACGAGCCTCGACAAGTGCATCTAACTCTTCCGCACTCATCTGCAATATCTCATCGTACGTTTTTCCTAACTTCCGACTTAATGTTTCTCGTGTCTGTTCATTCAGTATATGCATAAAACTCATTCTTACATTAATTAATACAAAGGTAATCATTTTTCAGTTATCTTCCAAGTATTTTTTACGAATTTAACACAAAAATTTATCAATGCGTAATAATAACGCAGAATCCTGCTGGTATTACAGCCAGCAGGATTCTACGCTTTTCTTATATGTCGATTGCAAAATGAACTCAATTGAACTTAATAGAACTTTCTTGTGAATTCTTATTCAGCATTTGCCTGCTGCTCAGTCTCTGTAGACTCCTGCTGCTGAGTTGTCTCCTGCTGGATAGAATCCTCAGTGGTAGCCTGTGGCTTGATAGAAGTACCTGTTGCCAATGTATCTGAAGGAGCATCTGGAACCATGGTATCAACTGGTGCTACCTCTGCGTTACTTACCATTCTGCTTGATGCAAAAACATTGCTTACTGAAACCATTACCATAGCTGCAATAGCTGCAAACATAAACTTCTTCATAATCGTATATTTTTTTAATTGTTACTATTTAATGTTACTTACTTACTTTCTATGTGGATTCGTTGTCGAACCCGCTATTCATAGTCACAATCTGCGTGCCAAAAAGATGGGTAAAAATAATGTGCGTTGATTATCATACCTTTATGTCTTCTGTGCTAAGAATGGATGGTGTGGAAAATGGGGAAAGATTGTGGAAACATTCCCCAAAAAGTTGAGGAATTACCCAAATATAACAAGTTGAGGTATCAAGTGCCTGCTATCTTTGCTGATACAACTAAGAACTATGGCAGTAGAACAAATGGAAAAATAAAAAAATATTGAATTATAGTTAATTTGAGTTTGAAATCATTGTAGTTTAAAGTAAAACTATTATATTTGTGGCTGATAGATTTCGAATCTGTATCATAGATATTGGTTCTAGAGATTATGGTATAAATATAGTAATTTTAAATGATAACATTATGAAAATGAAACGAACATTTATTACTGCATTCTTTGCGATGTTACTTGTAGTTTTTTCAGTTTCATGCAGCAGTGAAGAGAAAGAGTTTGATTATGCAGCATTGCCGATGTCGGCACAGCTGTTTGTAAAGCAATATTTTGCTGATGCATCATGCAGCCGTGTGGAAAAGGAGAAAGATAATGGCTTTTGGGAATATGAAGTATTGCTCAGTGATGGCTCTAAAGTGGAGTTTAATGAGAAGGGAGAGTGGACGAGTGTTGAGTGCAAATACTCTGAGATCCCTGTAGGCATTATTCCTACTGTCATAGCTGAGGATATAGCAAAGAGGCATCCTGATTTGAAGCCTTATAAAATTGAAAAAGAGGTTGGCGGATATGAAATTGATATTCCTGGCTACGATCTCTATTACAACTATGATGGTATGTTCATACGTGATGAAATTGACAAATAACAGAAGAGGGTGTGTCATGGATTTATGACATACCCTTATGCATTTAAGAAAGTTTTAGGATGAATCGTCCTAAAACTTTTTATCTATCCCCATATTTAGGTATTTCTGCGAAACCATCATTTTTAGGTATTGCAGATGATGGAAAAAGGATGTATCTTTGCACCCGAAAATAAATGTAACTAAAAGTAAGATAGACAAATGAAAACAACAATCGTAATTTATGGCTCTTCTACTGGCTCATGCCAGTCGATTGCCGAAACCATCGCCTCTAAGTTGGGCGTGGAAGCTGTAGATGTAGCTAACATCGATGACGCTACTATCGCAAGTCATGAGAATCTTCTTCTCGGTACTTCTACATGGGGTGCCGGCGAGATGCAGGATGACTGGTATGATGGTGTGAAGACATTGAAGAGTGCCGGCTTGGCTGGCAAGACCGTAGCCCTGTTCGGTTGTGGCGACAGCGAGTCTTACCCTGATACATTCTGTGGCGGCATGAAGGAACTCTATGATGCTGCCGTTGAGGCTGGCGCTACCGTATTGCCTGGTGTTTCTACAGACGGATACACCTATGATGACAGTGAGGCAATTGATGGCGACAAGTTCCTGGGACTCGCACTCGACGAGGTGAACGAGGACGACAAGACAGAGGAGCGTATCGATGCCTGGCTCGAGGACATCAAGCCAGCGTTATAATTTTACAAAAATATTTTTCAAGAATTGGAGAATGATGGAATTCTCTGATTCTTGGTTTAAAAACAGATAAATTCGGATAGTATGCAGCAGGAAATCGCAACACCAGTAGATTTGAAGGTTCTGATGAATCATATATATGAATATAAGAAGGGCGTGCGCCGCCTGGTGCTCTACACCTTCAACAAGAAATATGAGTCTTTTGCCATAACTAGATTAGAGCGTCAGAACATTGATTATATCATCCAGCCGGTTGGCAACGACCGTCTGAATCTCTTCTTTGGTAAGAAAGAATGTCTGGATGCTATCCGCATGATAATCACCAAACCGTTGTGCCAGCTTACGCCGGAGGAGGATTTCATCTTGGGTGCCATGCTGGGATATGACATCTGCGCCCAATGCGAACGCTATTGTGAGCGCAAGAAGAAGGTTTGCTAAGCTTTTCTTTCATCTTCGTAATGTTTTATGTTTATAAGTAGAAAGAGCGTGATTGCCGTAATGGTGATTACGCTCTTTCTGCATATTTCGGAATAATTCCTCTTTTTGAGGGCTGAAATGAAAGAAAAATTCCTGAAAACACTACTTATTTATTAGTACAGACTATATCAATGCGTTTAACCTGATACCAACTTCTAAGTATAAAAAATGTGAAAATCACAATTTCTCGGTATTGTACAATTTCTAAATAAGTCTTACCTTTGCAGCCCGAAAAAAGGAATAGATATGAAAAAAGGATTAGGAAAAATCAGAAAGATTAAAAAGAAACACATCTTCCTGGCCTTATTGGCTGTGATTGTTCTGGGAGGTTTGGCGAAGGCTTATTCTGCCTGGGTGGGTACTACCCGCATCGCTTTCCTCAACTATCAGGCTATTGCGCTGGGACAGATTTCGCATGCCAACGACAATGCGATGATTAAACTGAGTGAGATCACGACCGATGATTTCGATCATCTGGATGATTACGATATGATTATCGTGAATGGTATGGGACTCCGAATTGACGAGAACCAGCGCAAGCAGTTGGAAGAGGCTTCCTACAAGGTGCCGACCCTGACTCATGCTGCTACCAACCCAGCCAACAATATCGTATCGGTAGATAACTTCGATGCAGATTATCTGATGCAGTACATCGAGAATGGCAGCAAGAAGAATTATCACAGTATGCTCGCTTACATCCGCAAGTTTATCGACGGAAAAAAGTTCATGGCTCCAGAACCGGAACGTGTGGATGAGCGACCAAACTATCTCCTGACTCATTTTGACCCGAAGGATGAAAAGGGTGATGAACTGGGTTTCAACAGCATCCGTGAGTACAATGCCTTCCTGGCAAAGAACGGTTTATATAAAGAAGGTGCTCCTACCATCTTGCTCACCGGTTTTATGGGTGCGGCTCCAGATATGGAGAAAGCTTTCGAGAAGAAGGGATTCATGGTGTATCGCATCAACCAGCTGCAGAGCTTTATTGCCGGTCATCATGCCGACAGTATTCAGGCGAATGCCGTTGTGAATATGGCGCATGGCAGACTGGGCGATTACTTCGTTGAGTTCCTGAAGCAGAAGAATATTCCATTGTTCTCACCTCTTAATATCAACCGCTTGACCACCGATTGGGAGAACGACAAGCAGGGAATGAACGGCGGCTTCATGTCGCAGAGCATCGTGACTCCGGAGATTGATGGTGCCATCCGTCCATACGTGGTTTTCGGACAGCGCATCAACAAGGAGGGCTTGCAGGAGGTTTACGGCATCCCAGACAGAATGGAGAGTTTCGTAGAGAGCGTGCAGGGCTATGTGAATCTGAAGAACAAGAAGAACAGCAGCAAGCGCATCGCCATCTTCTACTTCAAGGGTCCGGGTCAGAATGCACTTACCGCTTCGGGAATGGAAGTGGTTCCATCGCTCTACAATCTCCTGGTTCGCTTGAAGAATGAAGGATACAATGTAGGCAAGTTACCAGCCAATCCTCAGGAACTGGCAAAGATGATCCAGGCTCAGGGTGCCGTCTTCGGAACCTATGCCGAGGGTGCTTATACCCAGTTCCTGAAGTCTGGACATCCTGCCCTGGTTACCGCCCAGCAGTTTGCCGGATGGACCCAGAAGGCTTTGTCTAAGAAGATGATCAAGGAGATGAATCAGCTCTATGGTTCCTTCCCTGGCAAATATATGGCTACCGATGACGGTAAGTTGGCAGTGGCAAGACTGCAGTTTGGTAATGTGGCTCTGCTTCCACAGGTGATGGCAGGTGTGGGAGGCGACTCCTTCAAGATTGTGCATGGCACCGACCAGGCACCTCCTTACACCTATGTTGCCTCTTATCTCTGGGCTCGTTATGGTTTCAGTGCCGATGCACTTATCCACTTCGGAACCCACGGTTCGCTGGAATATACCCCGAGAAAGCAGGTGGCACTCGGCAGCAACGACTGGAGTGACCGATTGATTGGTGTGGTTCCACATCTTTATATATATACCATCGGCAATGTGGGCGAGGCGATGATTGCCAAGCGCCGCACCTATGCCCAGACCCAGAGCTATCTCACTCCTCCTTTCAAGGAGAGCGAATTGCGACAGACCTATAAGCAGTTGAGCGATGCCATCCAGTCATACGAGAAGAAGGCATCTGCCGAACAGTCGCTCAAGGTGAAGGCGCTGACCGTGAAGATGGGAATCGCCCGAGAACTGGGGCTCGATGCCAAGCAGATGAACAAGCCTTATTCTGCAGATGAAATCGCGAGAGTAGAGAACTTTGCGGAAGAGTTGGCAAACGAGAAGATTACCGGCAAGCTCTATACTTTGGGTGTGCCATACGATAATGATGATGTCCGCACCAGTGTCTATGCGATGGCTACAGATCCTATTGCCTACGGAATGCTGGCAGTAGATAAGTTGAAAGGTCGTGCTCAGGAGGGTGTGGAGAAGCACAAGCAGCTTTTCGACCGTCTCTATCTGAGCAAGGCACGTAACACAGTGACCCAGCTTCTGGGTTCAGCCTCGGTTTCTGATGAATACATCTGCCGTTATGTAGGAATCACTCCTGCCGAACTCCAGATGGCCCGTAAGGTAGAGGCGATGCAGGCAGCTCCGGATCCTATCCAGATGATGATGCAGATGGCAGACCGGATGGGTGGAGCGAAGGAGGCGAAGCCGAAGAGGGTGGACCACCGTACGGTAAGTGAGCTCCGTGCTGCCAAGGTTTCTCATAAGAAGAAGATTCCGCAGATGAGTCGTGAGGCTTTTGAGAAGATGGAGCAGACCGGTCACTTCCCTGACAAGATGATGGAAGCCATCAAGAAGGGACAGAAATGGTATCAGGAGGATTTGAAGAAGGCGAAGATGGCGAAAGCCGGCAAGGGCAAAGCATCTCAGAAATCTTCTAAGAATAAGGGTATGATGATGTCGAAGGCACCTAAATATACCCGTCAGCAGATTCATCTGGCTCAGGCGATTACTACCGTAGAGCATGCCTTGCAGAATGTGGGCAAGTATTCGGAGGCGCTCCGTCAGAGTCCGCTCAACGAGATGTCTTCTCTGATGAATGCCCTGAATGGCGGCTTTACTGCTCCATCTCCTGGTGGTGATCTGATTGTGAATCCGAACACCCTGCCTACCGGTAGAAACCTCTTCTCCATCAATGTGGAGAATACACCTTCGGAGGATGCCTGGGAGAAGGCGAAGGAACTTTGCGACAATACCATCAAGATGTATTGCGAGCGACATAAGGGTGAATATCCTCGTAAGGTAAGCTATACGCTCTGGAGTAGCGAGTTTATCGAAACAGAGGGTGCTACCATCGCTCAGATTCTCTATATGCTCGGTGTAGAACCGGTAAGAGATGCCTTCGGTCGTGTTACCGATCTGCGTCTCATCCCATCCAAGCAGTTGGGCCGTCCTCGCATCGATGTCGTGGTTCAGACTTCCGGTCAGCTCCGCGACCTGGCAGCATCCCGTCTCTTCCTCATCAACAAGGCGATAGAGATGGCGGCAAATGCCAAGGGTGACAAGTACGACAACCTGGTGAAAGCCGGTGTTACTGAATCGGAACGAGTGCTCGTAGAGAAGGGCATGTCGCCAAAGGAGGCCCGCGAGGTGAGTATGTATCGTGTCTTTGGTGGCGTAAACGGCAACTATGGCACCGGTATCCAGGAGATGGTAACCGCAGGCGACCGCTGGGATAAGGAGAGTCAGATTGCCGAGGTCTATATGAACAATATGGGTGCCTACTACGGTGATGAGAAGAACTGGGAGACCGTTCGCAAGGCTGCTTTCGAGGCAGCGCTGACCCGTACTGATGTGGTAGTTCAGCCACGACAGAGCAACACTTGGGGTGCCTTGAGTCTCGACCACGTATATGAATTTATGGGAGGTATGAACCTCGCAGTGCGCAACGTAACCGGTAAGGATCCGGATGCTTATCTCGCCGACTATCGCAACCATAGCAATATGAGAATGCAGGAGGTGAAGGAGGCTATCGGTATCGAGGGCAGAACCACCATCTTCAACCCTGCCTATATCAAGGAGAAGATGAAGGGTGGAGCCAGCAGCGCCAGCACATTCGCCGAAATCGTAACCAATACCTACGGCTGGAATGTGATGAAGCCAAAGGCAATCGACAAGGAGATGTGGGACGAGATCTATAATGTATATGTCAAGGACAAGTACAATCTCGGCACCAAGGAGTTCTTCGACAAGCAGAATCCGGCTGCGCTGATGGAGATGACCGCCGTGATGATGGAGAGTGCCCGCAAGGGAATGTGGAAGGCTACTCCTCAGCAGCTCAAGGACATCGCCAAGCTCCATACCGAGACGGTGAACAAGTATAAGCCTTCATGCTCCGGTTTTGTCTGCGACAATGCCAAGTTGCGCAACTATATCGCCAGCAAGACCGATGCTGCTTCTGCCAAGGAATATCAGCAGAATGTAGAGCAGATCCGCGATGCTGAGGCTGCGAAGAACAGCAGCGACAAGGGTATGGTGATGAAGAAGGAGACGCTGAATGAGGAAGCTCAGAAGACCACCACTGTGGTGAGCGGCATCGTAGTAGGTGTCATCGTCATCGTAGCATTCGTTGTGCTCGCAGTATATTTGCGACGTCGTCGCAAAATGATGAGTGAAGAATAATTCAACACTTAACAGTGAAGAATAATTCAACACTTAACAGTGAAGAATAATTCAACATTCAACATTTAACATTCAACATTTAAAAAAAAGTGGAGACATTAGTTTTAGTAATGATGATATTGGTTTGCTTCAGTTTTGTGCTGAAGCAGACCTTCCACGGAGTGAAGGAGATTATGATCATCTCGGTGCTCGTAGCCTTCTTCGTGGGAATGACCTGGCCACTTGCCATCGAACAGTCGAAGACGCAGATTGCGGCCTGGATAGCCGACCAGAAGCTGATGCTCGATATGGCGGTGCTGCTGAGTATCGACGTGGCACTCACGATGCTTTTCTGTGTGCACCACGTAGATTTGAAGACTTCGGAACATGTGAGTCACCGCAAATGGGTGTTCTTCATCTTCCTGAAGTATTTCCCGGGTTTGCTGGTTTTCCCAGTGCTGTTCAGCGTTCTGGTGATGACCATCTTCCTGCTTCCCGGCGTATCGTTCCAGGTAGTGGCATGGGTGCTTGCCGTAGTGCTGCTGGTCTTGACGCCGGTATTCACCTACGGTTTGAGATGGCTCTTGCCGGAGCGACCAATCCGCTTGGAACTGCTTTTCCTGGTAGAGGTGCTACTCGGATTGATGGGCATCATCGGTACGGTGAATGGCAGGACAGCGGTGGCAGGCTTCAACAGTTTCGATGCCCTCTCGCTTCTCGGCGTCATCGCCATCGTCATCGTAGGAATGGTGATAGGATGGGGCTGCTATCGCATCAAGATGCAGCGCTTATCACAGAAACTGTAAAGGCGCAAGCCAACTTAACATTCAACATTCAACATTTAACATTATAAAAAAGATGAATTACATATCAGACGTATTGTTTTGGATTTCCACAGGCATGCTGGTTCCTGTGATTATTTTGTTGATTTTCTTCTTCCTCAGAGCCTTGCTGCTCCTTGGAGGTTTCTTCGGACAGTATCTTGTAAAGCGCAAGTCGGGTGCGGAGATTCGTGAACAGATGAACACCCTGACGCTCGATAACATCGATACCCTGGGCGATCGCTTGCCAAAGAACAAGCAGGCTGTCATCGTTTCCTATATGAAGAAACTCGTGGACAACCGTCAGAGCAAGGCACAGGTAAACCGCATCCTCGACCAGTATGCCCAGTTTGTTGAGAAGGATCTTTCTCTTCCTTCTACACTCCTGAAGATGGGTCCGATGCTCGGTTTGATGGGTACCTTGATTCCGATGGGTCCTGCCCTGGTAGGTCTTTCTACCGGCGATATTGCTTCGATGGCTTACAACATGCAGGTGGCTTTCGCTACCACCGTAGTGGGATTGTTCTCTGCAGCCATCGGTTTTGTAACCAAGCAGACCAAGAACCGCTGGTACACTGAGGATATGAGCAACCTCGAGTTTATGGCAGACCTTTTGGAGGAAAAGTAAAAAGGCTTTTAAAGGTAAAAAAGTAAAAAGGTAAAAAAGTTAAGATATATAATTTATGAGACAGAGACGCAGAAATAGGCTTGCGCATGATGGCGAGGATGATGATCCGATGAGCGTAGTGAGCAACCTCTTCGATGTGGCGATGGTGTTTGCCCTTGCCCTGATGGTGGCACTCGTTTCGCGCTATAATATGACGGAAATGTTCAGCAAGGATAACTTCACGATGGTGAAGAACCCTGGCAAGGAGAATATGGAAATCATTACCAAGGATGGACAGAAGATCAATCGCTATACTCCTTCTGAAGACCAGAGCCAGAAATCTGGCAACAAGGGAAAGAAGGTAGGTATTGCTTACCAGCTGGAGAATGGCGAAATCATCTATGTTCCGGAAGATAAATAATCGGGGATTGCAAATCCCCTCAAACAGAAAATATTATTGTAACTAAAAGAAAAATAAAGAAAAATGAAAAAGTTTAAGACAATGATGGCCATGATGTTGGCTTTGGTTTCTATGTGTGTAGCATTCAGCTCTTGCAGCAGTGATGATGATAATGATACTGTGGCAGCTGCCAAGGAGATTGCCGGTTCATACACCAGCACCCTGGATATGACTGTAATGGGCACGGCTTCTACATACGATAATCTTACCATGAAGATTGAGGCTGTAGATGATGCTACAGTCAAGGTTACATTGCCAGCTTGTGGCGAGGGCATGATGGCTCTTCCTGCTCTGGAGGTTCCTGCTGTAAAGGTTTCTGGTTCTAATGGTGCTTATGCTTTCTCTCAGGAAAGCTATGCCGGTACTATTACCGTAAATGGTGCTGAGAAGAACTATACCGTTACTTTGCAGGGTACATTGAAGGACAAAACCCTGACCGTCAACTATTCTGTGCAGTATGGCAAAATGCCTATGCCAATGATTGGTAAGTTTGTTTGTACAAAATAAGAGAATAGTTTCTGGATAAACTTTGATATAATTCGATGAAACAAAAGATATTCGCACTATTCCTGATCCTTTGCGGATTGTGCCTGAATCTGAAAGCCGAAACCCAGGGCGATGTCGTGGGTAGGGTGCTCGATGATTCGGGCGCACCTCTGGCGGGTGCTACCGTCCAGATTTTGCATGCAAAGGGTGGGGTAACAACTGATGAAGACGGATATTTCCGCATTCCTTACAGCAAGGATGGAGCGGTGAGAGTGAAGGTGAGCTTTGTGGGCTATCAGACTCAGACTTTCGTACTGAAAGCGGATGAGAGAAAAGGTGAGCAGCATGTGCTTCGCCTTCAACCGGATGCTACAGCCCTCGATCAGGTGGTAGTTACCGCAACCCGAACTCCGAAGGCTTTGAAGGATGCTCCTGTGGTAACCCGTCTGATTACCGCCAATGATATCAAGATAGCTGATGCTACCAATATCCAGGACCTCCTCACCGAGCAGATGCCGGGTCTGCAATTCGGCTATGCCATGAATCAGGAGACTTCGCTCAACATGAATGGTTTCGGTGGAAACGCCGTGCTCTTCCTCGTAGATGGCGAGCGATTGGCTGGTGAAACCATGGATAATGTAGATTACAGTCGTCTGAACTTGGATAATGTAGGACGTATCGAGATAGTAAAGGGTGCTGCTTCGGCGCTCTATGGCGCCAATGCCGTAGCCGGAGTTGTCAACATCATCTCCCGTGAAAACAGCGAACCTTGGACTGCCAATGTCAATACCCGCTACAATGACTTCAACAAGGAGTGGCGCCACGGTGGAAGCTTCAGCTTCAATGCCGGAAAGTGGAATTCGCAGACCAGCATCCAGCGCACCACATCAGATGAGGTTCAGCTCACCAGTCCTTTCGATACAGAATCCAACATCCTCCATATCTATGGTGGAGAGACCTTCAATGTGAAGGAGCGTCTTACCTACAAGTTCTCTGATAAGGTAAAACTGATAGGTCGTGGCGGTTATTTCAATCGTATCAGCAAGCGCAGCAACTATGATGATCATTACATGGATTATTCTGCCGGACTGAAGACCGTGATGAATCTCTCGGAGAATGATAATCTGGAGATTTCATACGGCTTCGACCAGTATGACAAGACCCGATTCGTGAACAGTGAGCGCACTCACGATCACGATTATACCAATCGTCAGAATACCGTTCGTGCTCTCTATTCCCATATCTTCGGCAAGAACACATTGACGGCAGGTGCAGATTTTCTGAACGATTATCTCACCACCTATCAGTTTGCCAACAATGGTTCCAAGACTCAGAATTCATATGATGCCTTCGCCCAGTTCGATTACAATCCTTTGCAGTGGTTGAACATCGTGGCAAGTCTTCGTCATGATTACTTCTCTGCATCCAGCCAGCATGCTACTACCGGTCGTCTGGCTCTGATGACCAAGTGGAAGGGTTTCTCCATCCGTGCCAACTATGCCGGCGGATTCCGTGCCCCAACGCTCAAGGAGATGTATATGAATTTTGATATGGCAGGTATGCAGATGATTTACGGTAATCCGGATCTGAAGCCGGAGAAGAGCAACAACTACAACCTGGCGCTGGAGCATACCGGAAGGGTGAAGAATGCTGGCTTCTTTACCGGTCAGTATAGTCTTACCCTGATGGGCTATTATAATAGGTATGATAAGCGCATCACTACCGAGGATTATGCCGATTATACCCCGGGAACCGGTCAGCCGGATGTGGCTTCGCGTTATTGCAACGAGGATGGAGTAGAGGTGAGCGGCATCGACTTCAGTGCCCAGTACCGTTCGGATATGGGACTCGGTGTGAAACTCGACTACAGTTATCTCCATGTGGGTGGCAGAAGTGTAGATTCCCAGTTCTCCCAGCCTCGTCCTCATACCGCCACCTGGCGTCTCGACTACGATCGCCAGCTCTGTTCGTTCTATCGCATCAATGCCGCTCTGTCAGGCAGATACCTGTCTGCTCCTGATACGAACATCAAGAAGCATGACAGCAGTTATCAGTTGTGGAAGTTCACGCTTCAGCAGCGATTCCTGGATGCCGTCAATCTGAATTTCACGGTAGATAATCTTTTCGGTTATACGCCAAAGAACTATTATTGGAGTTCGGCGATGACCACCGGTCGCACCTTCTCTGTGGGTCTTTCTATCGATATCGACCGTTTCGTAAAGGTATTCTAATAAAAATAGCAGGGTGGACCAGTCTTCCATCCTGCTTCTTTTTTATTAATAGCACCCCCTCTAACTGTATAAAAACAGGTAGTTAGGGCGGTGCTATCGCATTTTTAATGCCCGTTTTCAAAACTGATACTGCCCCCATGAGATAGGGGAGGAAGATAGATGAAAACATTGAAAAAACGCCCTAGAACCATCTCTTCTTCATTTTCTTCAAGAAATCCTTGGTGATAGGGAAGCCGGAGGCATCACCTATTACGGAGTCGATATGGCAGAAGGGACATTCGGCTGTAGGCGGCTCATCAGGGAAGTAATCCGTGATTTCGGATGGCGAGAAGATTTCGCAACAGCTGAAGCAGCCGCACTTTTCTGACTTCTCTATCTGTTCCTTGTTGCTGAAGCTGCAATCGTGAGCCTGGTGGAAGATCCTGTCTTTCTCCTCCTCTTCTTTCTGCTTTTTCTCAGCCTTTTCCAAATACCCCTTGAATCGTCTCTGAAGATAGAGCGGTACGTGATAGTGAGGGGCGAAGACATACAGTGACGGAACATGGTCGTGGTATTCGTAGCCTGGACCATCTATCACGGTATAGCTGTCATCCGTCTCATCGTATGGCAGTTCATCCAATCCCCTTTTATCCTTGGCAGCCTGGTTTCTCTCCCAGATCCATTCGGTGGTAAGCGGAGTTCCGACAACGATGGCAAGTTTTACCTCATCGCCACGATATACTTCCACGATGTCACCTTTCTGGAATCTAATCTGTTCTGCGTTTCTGCCTCGGAAGGTCTCGTCAGGATGACGGTTGTATGCAGGCAAATCGCAGACTCCGGGATAGTAAATGCTGAAACGCGAACAGCAGTAAGACCGGTCGATCAGTTTTCCCTCACCGTCATACACTCTTTCAGAAAGACATTCGCGGTCGTAGTGCAACAGTCCCAGCGGAATCTCCGAGATATAATAGCAGAAGGTATCCAGCGGATAGTCGTCTTCCTCCTTCATCTTCTTGCGGTAAAGGACATCCTGGTGCATCAGTCTCTCTGCCTCCTCCAGAGTTGTGGTGAAGGCTTGCGGACAATAGGTGTTCACCTTATATTTCGGATAATGTGAACGCTTTTTCTCCTCCAGCTCTTCTGTTTCTAAAACTTCGAGCTTGAAGATGGCAGGAACATCCCGATGCTGTGGATGCTCAGCCAAATGCTTGAATTCTTCGTATGTCATGGGATGGTTATTTTAAGAATTTATGAAACTTAAGTTCAGGGAGACAACCTTCAGAGTCATTGCCTTCTTGATTGTTAAGATTCCTTTTGGTGATAGTTTTATGAATTTTCAGTTTTCTCATGTCCGACTTGCCGTTAGCTTTATGGTTACACCAAGGCTTGGGATATGCATGTCTTTTTTTGTATCTCGTGCCATCGCAGTTCTGGATAAAGATTTCCAATACTAATCCATCCATTTGACAATCATGCGGAATGTTGATGGCACGTCTTTGGATATCCATTTCGTAGAAGATACTTCCGTCCTTTTTGCAGAGCACGATGTCCAGATAGTCTGGCATATCAGGTATAGTTCCAGGCTCTGACATTTGTGGTTGAAACTCCCCAAACTCTTCCTTCACATACTCGAATAGTCCCCGAGTATATTTTTCGATATCCACCCCTACATATCGAGTATAGGTGTATTTGATGATACATATAGACATTTTATTTGCCATTTTATTCTTTCTTTTTGGTTATACCTTTATAATATAGTAATATGAAGGGAAAATTTCAAAAAATATTCTTGTAATTCCAATTTTTCATCTTAAAATTTAGAACGGCAAGGGATTGTAAGCTATAGCTCTACTTGTTTTGCTATTTTACAAGAACAATGACTTTATTGATATTGTCAATCATATCGTCAAGTGTTTTATCTATATTTTTAGTAACGTTATTTAAATCGTTATAATAGAAAACTCCAAAAGATTTGTATCGGGGCTTATCTTCTGATTCCACTTTCTTAGGGGGAACCATAGTTGCAAGTTTAGCTCCTCTAATGATCCTATCAGTCTCTTCATTCCAATTCTTTGTATCATGTTTTTTGGAATATTTTGGCTTTTTCGAAAGCATATCTAAAAAACCGGCTCTCAAAGGATGGTTACCTTGCTGTTGGAGCACAAAGATACCCTTTTGGGGAATAAGATACTTCAATTCAAGGAGGGCTTCACCATGGTAGTAGCTAACTCTCATAAATAATTTGTCTTTATTTTCAGTACCATTTTCTCCCCAGATTTCTTGATCAGAAGTGACGATTATTGGCTGAAAATCTTTACCAAACTTCTTTTCTAGTTTCTTGGCTAATTGCAAGGCACATTGGTGCATAACAAGTTTCTGCCATATATCATTGCAGCGCAGGGGGGAAGAATCCATTTCTTTGAGAATTTCCCAATTGTCAGTATATTTAATTTGTTCCAAATTGTTGTTGATATAGGTGTAGAATGCATCAATAAACTCGCAATATTTTTCTAGAAGTTCCTTGTAAAACTTATCTTTGACAAGATCCAGATTGTCGTGTAGGGTTTTAGAGTAATCTGCATATGTCACAATTATCCATCCGGATTCTTTGACAGCTTCTTTGTCTAAGAAATCTTCAGCTAATGTGAGTAAGATATACTTTGTCTTTGGAAGTTTGGCGTTTTCTTTCCAATTTTCAAATTTTGCACTATTAAACTTCAGTTTTGCTTTACATTGTGCTTTGTCTGCCTCTTCGTTAAGAGCGTCAACTTTCTTTTGATAATTTTCAAGCTGAGCCTTATAAGCTATGCTCTTGAATTTATTCTCTAGAACCAGACGGATTCTTCCCGTTTTTGATTCCTTATCGTTGGTTATTTTCTCGCAAATACTAAAATCAAAATTCTTGTATTCACGTTTGACTTCCATACAATCTGTATTATAATCAAAAGTATCTTCTCCTAACCAGGTATAAAGAATCTTTTTGAAAAGGGCTTGCGTTTTCTTATCTACAGCTAACCATGCCAAAAAATTGCTATGAAACAACTCTTTGGCTGATAAGGATAGATGGAAGATGGGATTGTTCTTTAATTTTTCTACAAATGTATCCATAATTCTTCGTTATAGTTTCTATGACAATGTCGTACTTGTTTGCGACATCGCCTTGTTTATAAATAAGAAGCAATTCCGCTTGGACAAGCATAAGAACTTGCCGACTTCGTTCTTGTGTACAATGAATTGTCCAGATTCTTAGTACGAACCAAGCATAGTTGTTTCCTTAACATGTCTGCTGCTTGTTTATAACAGCACTGCAAATATACCATTTTTTTTCTAAAGTTGTTCATTGTGAGCTGATTTTTTTGTAAAAATAGGTGTTTTTTCTGCTTTTTCAGCGTTATCATTTGAAAGATTGATATTACAATAAGGTGGTTTTCATATTTTTTGTCTCTAACGGAGTTAACCTTTAGTCTTTTAGAAGATGCTCTTCTCCTCTCCCGTAGGATGAAAATAAAGAAAACACTCATGGCATTCGCTATTATATCAATAGGAAAGCCATGAGTGTAATTGGTTTATTGAAGTCTTAATTTTCTAGAACCTGTCCAACTTACTTTGAAGATAGATTCTGAGGTAAGTTCAAGTGTCTTGTAATCTTTGGAAACGGTACCTCGTAGGACTAAATTGTTGGCGTAAACGGTTATGTCATAGCCATTCGCTTCCCATTCTCCACTCCAAGTAGCGTCGTCTTGCAAGGTTTCCTTGATGCTGACTTTGCCATTGTTCTTGAAGGTGAGGCGCAAAGATTCTGTGGCAGTACTCTTATCCAAGTCTCTTTCGTCATCATATACGATGTCGTCTTCTACTTGGCGTGTTACCTTATATACCATTTTTCCTCTTTGTGCAACTGTGTCGCTAAAGATTTTTGTAGAGTCCACTTGTGGCTCTACTTTTTCGGAAACGATGGAGTCTTTTATTGCCGTACTGTCTACGGCTTTTGCATCTTTAGTCTGTTTGTTGCCACAGGCGGTAAATGATGCGACTAGGCAAACGGCTAATGCTGTGATAATAGAATGTCTCATGAGGCTTGTTATTTGATTTCCTTTACAATTTTTGCGGATGCTGCACAGTCCTTGGCTCTAACCAGAGTGATGTCACCTTCATAACTGTCTGGCAAAAGGGTAAAGTTGAGATGATCACATTCAGCAAAGCCGTTCTTCATGTGATAACTAACATTTGTGAGAAACTTCTTGCCGTTTTGTATCAACACCAAGGCATCTCCTTCGTGTTGACCATCAAATGCATCTGCATAATCTTTCTTGACACCAGGCTTCTGTAATGCCTCCTTTACAGACATACCTACTGCCAAATTATTTGATTTAGCAATACTGTCTGCTCTTGCAATACTATCAGCACGAGCTATGCTATCGCACCTTGCAATACTGTCTGTTTTAGCTTGTGCTATGGCAGCAGAATCAATTCCATTTTCATCCTTGTTACTCTTGTTGTTTGAGCAACTTGTGATGCTTGTTGTGAAACAGACAAACATCATCATCAAAAAATCTTTCTTTTTCATTGTCTTGTAATTTGAAGTTACCACTTTATAGAAGCTACTTTCCCGTTTTGGGTATAGATCCTTATTGTAATCTAAAAACGACAGGTGTTGTACATTTGGTTCGTACAGGTATTCCTTTTAGTTTTGCAGGTGTCCATTTCGGCATAGCCTTAACAACACGCAGGGCTTCCCTGTCAAGTGACGGGTCAACACTTCTAATAACCTTAACGTCAGACATGGAGCCGTCTTTCTCTATGATACTCTCTACGATTACACGTCCTTGTACGCCATTTTCCTGTGCCACAGCAGGATATTTTACATTGCTGTTCAGATAAGACTTCATTGCACTTTCACCACCAGGAAAAGATGGCTTTTCATCAACACTATCAATATTTTTGATAGTGTTGTCATTTGTAGTAGGGACAATCTCTGACTCTTCGTTTGGATTCCAATTTACAAGTTCATCGTATTTAAGTGAGTCGCTCTGCAATTGGAAAAACAGATCTTCTAAAATGACCCCATCGGGATTAGTTTGCCATGTTATCTTCTCCTCCTTCATCTTGACGTTGTCAATCTTGATATAGATACTTCCGTTTGCAGTGATGTTGTATGAGAATGAGAGACCAAGTTTAGAGATAGGTATCACGATATTTCCACCGCCTTTTCCTTCTGTATTAGCAGGTTTGAATACGATGTCCCACTCATTATTGTTCGACTTATTGTTGAAGAAATAATGATTTTTGATTTTTTTGTTAAAGTCGTTCACCAAATTTGGGCTTGGCTTAGTGACAGTTGTTGTATGAGCTTTTTGTGTAGTGCCTCGTCTTGCTTGTCCGAAGGTTGGGCTTCCTGTTAGCATAACGAATATTGCTAAAATGATACTTTTTCCGATTTTAGAGGAAAAAGTAGTGCTTAATGTTTGTAAAAATGAATGCTTCATAATAAATGTAATGCTTTTATGAGTCCACTTAATAATGTTATTAATATATGACATTTGTAACCTTTCCGTTTCTAACCTTTACGATTCTAGGGAATACCTTCCCAAGAAGATTGGCCAGTCGGAGACCATAGGAAGGGATATATTGTTTGTAAGTACCAACTAAGTCTCTGTAAGGACCGTTGTATTTGTACATTTGATATCTGCTACCATCAGTCTCAAAAGTCTTGAATTCAGTAAGGATACCTTCTGGCATACCTATATAAACCTTTCCCTTTTTAATGTTGTCGTATGCTCTCTGTCCATATTTCGCTACAAGACTTTTTTCTTGTGCTATCATTGATTTATAATTTGGTAAATTGGCCAGAATAGTTTTCATGTCTTGATTTCCTTGTTCTGCACCAATTTTCAGATACTTAACAAAGTCTGCATAAGAAAGATTTTTGCTAATACCTAAATCATTCTTACCTTCCATTTTCAATAAATAGGCACCAACCAAAGCCTGAATTGCATCAAGGTTTTTTAGATCAGCTGCCTTGCGCAAATATTTGACTCCTTCTGGTATGTTTTTTGTTACACCCTTTTGCTTGTCACCCGCTAAGAGCATTGCACCATAATAATAGGCTGCTTGTGGGTAATTGTTTTTTACCGCTTTGAGATACCATTTCATAGCTTCCGAATCATTCTTAGCTACACCTTCGCCTTTATCATAGGCTTTTCCCAGTAAGTATTGAGCCTGCGCATATTCTTGGTTGGCTGCTTTTGTATACCATTTCACGGCTTCTTCAAGGTTCTTTTCTACCCATTTGCCATATTCATAGCAGATTCCCAAGTTGCATTGTGCTATTGGTAGTCCTTGTTCTGCCGCTTTTGTATACCACTCTACGGCTTTTTTAGGGTTCAATTCGTCAATTTCATAATAGTATCCTAAGCTGTTTTGTGCTTCAGCATTTCCTTGCTCTGCCGCTTTTGTATACCATTTTACGGCTTCTCCATAGTCCTTGTATACTCCATAGCCATAGTAATAGCAGTCGCCTAAGTTGTATTCTGCTTTAGCATTTTCTTGTTCTGCAGCTTTTGTGAACCATTTTACAGCTTCAGTTAAATTTTCCGTAACCCCTTTCCCATCATAATATGCTTCGCCCAGAGCATTCTGTGCTTCTGCTTCGCCAGACTTGGCTTTTAGCATGAGGGTGACAATGTTGGTTGTTTGTGCAAATACTCCCGATGCTGTCGCAAAGAAGAGTATCATGATTAGATAAATCTTTTTCATATTCTTCTTGTTTTTAATTGTTATTATTCCCAATATTGTTTACAAGTGTAAATGTATCATATCTAATAGATGGTTTGCAAAAATTGCGTTCCAATAGTTTGCAATAGGTGAGCCCTTAGGCAAAACAGGCATCTCTTGAAAATATGGATGCGTTACAACCATTGTATATTGATGAGTCATTGCAAATTTTTTGAGATAGGCGAATGTCCCATGTTTCGTACGACAACATCCAACAATGATTTTGATAGTTGGAATGCTTGCTACAATATTATACCAATCTTCAAATCTACTATCGACTCCATCACCAATGGTAATAACTGCAATTTCTGCCGTTCCATTGTGTTGTAGAATAGCCAGTTGCTCTTTCTTGAGAATGATGGAACGGCTGTCATAAAGCCATCCTTCACGATGTGAAATTAAAAGTTCTATCAATCTGGTAGCACTTAGTGTCTTGCCATGATTGCCTAATGCGCTGATGGCTATCAGTAGCTTTTCTGGCTTTGTATTTTCTAATTTTTCCATAAGCTAATCATTTACTTTTTGGTTATTTCATTCTTAGGCACAAAAAAGGTGCGAACCAATTTCATTCTGTTCTGAAGGTTCTGGACTACCTGTACACAAAGAATGAAAATCAGCTCACACCAATGGGTATATGTTGATACCCATCCCGCCGAAGCGGAATGGATACAATAATACACGGTTGGGTGAACAACTTCTGTCTTCGTTCTTGTGTACAATGAATTGTCCAGATTCTCAGTACGAACCAAGCATGGTTGTTTCCTTAACATGTCTGCTGCTTGTTTAGAACAGCACTGCAAATATACCATTTTTTTTCTAAAGTTGTTCATTGTGAGCTGATTTTTTTGCAAAAATAGGTGTTTTTTCTGCTTTTGCAGCGTTCCATTCCGTTCCAAGTTCAAAATATAGGGCGTTTTTCGTCGAAATATTGGCTTTTTTGTGTGGGGGTTGGATTTGTTTCAGTATCTTTGCAGCATGGAACAGATATTACGTGAAATGATAGAAAAAATGGTGGGGCGCAAGATGGTTGTGCCCCGCGACTTCGCTTGGTTGAGCGAAAAGGTGGAGGAACGTACCCAGCAAAGGGTGAGTGCCTCTACGCTGCGACGGTTTTGGGGATACGTGAGCGAAGGGGTTTCTGCCAGTAAGTTTACCAAGAATGTGCTGGCTAATTTTCTCGGTTATGCAGACTTTGAGGAGTTCGGATTGTCGCAAGGGACGGGAGAACGGCAGAGCCAGATGGTTATAGGCAAGGAAATCTCATGTGATGATCTTTATGAGGGACAGATGCTCAAACTTTCCTGGCTGCCTGACAGAACCTGCATCATCAGGTATCAGGGAAACGGAAGTTTCAAGGTGGTATCATCAGAAAATACCAGATTGGCGAAAGATGATACATTCGAGTGCCGTCATTTTATCAATCATGAGCCTGCTTATCTCCATGCTTGGAAACATGGAGATGATGAACCGGTTACTTACGTCATAGGTAAGAAGAACGGCATCATCGTAGAGCATTATTTGGAAGATTGAAATCTCGACAAGGTGGGTTTCACATATCTCTCAGAGGTATAAGAGGACAGCTCGTAGATGATGTCTGCCTTCTTGCTGCCGGCGATGTCTTTAGAGAATGTCTGCGGATAAGTGGTCGTGATGAAATCATTGCTCTTATCTATAAACCGATAGAATGCCTCGCTCTTTCTTTCTATAGAACGGATGGTGTCTATGCCGGAATCCTTCCACATCTTGTCGATTGCTTTTTGGCCTTTTGATATGAGTTCGGCAGTTTGCGACTGGGATGCAGAAGATGGCTCAGCAGCTGCTGGTTGCTGGGAATGTTTGCTTTCTGAAAGTGGGGCTGCATCACCGGCTTGCAGGCGGATGACTTTATCCTTCTTGGTTTCGGTATGCTCAGGAGTTGTGCTAATGCTCTTTTCCTGCTGATGCAATAAAGGGTAACTGATGAAACCTAATAAGATGATGCAAGCCAAAGCTGCGATTGCGATACGCTTGATACCGGATAGATGCCTGTTTCTGTGAGCCAGGAAATCGGCTTTGAGTTCGTCAACATTGGCATATCGCTGGGCTATGGGAGCTTTGCATCGTTTGATGATGGCAGTATACGGTTTGCTTGGAAGTATCTTTTCCAGGATACAACCGATGCTGAAGATGTCGTTGCGGATGTCAGCCTGTTGGGAAACAATCTGTTCAGGTGAGATGTAGCCCGGTGTGCCGGCAGGCTGTTTGAGGATGGCAAAGTCATCGGTATCTGAAAGTCCGAAATCGATGAGCTTTACATGATTGCCGTTATGGGTAATCATGATATTGGAAGGTTTTAAGTCTCTGTGTACTATCTGCTTGGCGTGGATGTAATGCACAGCATCAAGCAACTGGAGGAAGATGTCTTCTCCCTCAGTCTTCCTACCGCTCCAGTGTTCCAGCGTGATACCATCTATCCATTCCATTACGATACAGGTACCCATTTCCGGTATTTCTTCCATGCTGTAGGCTGATACGATGTTGGGATGCTGCAGGGATATGAGGATATCGAACTCTTTGTGCAGCAGGTTCTTGTAGTTTTCGTCTTGACGGTATGGCTCCTTCAACCCCTTGAGCACCCACCATCTGCCATAGCGCTTTGCCTTGCAAAGAATGTTGAAACCTTTGCAAGGTATGGGAGTAAAGTCTGAAAATTGCTCAGACCTTCTACTTTCTTCTATGATGATTCCAGAATATGAATCCATGTTACTCAGACTGGGTTGATAATTCGGTTGCAAAATTAACTAAATAGAGATACCCATCCCACAGAAGCGGGATGGATATTAGTATACATATTGGGGCAAACAACTGGAACTGTCATTCTTGTGTACTGCGAACTGTCCAGATTCTCAGTCCGAACTAAGCGTAGTTGCTACCTCTTTATGTCTGCCGCCATTACTAACGGCATTGCAAATATAGGCATTTTAAAAGAAATTTTCAAGCGGAAACGAAACTTTTAGTATTCTTTAAACTTTGACGATTGGTTCAAACTCATTCCTCCCCGAGCTTATAACTTATTTTATATAGGAACTGGTTGTCGCAAATCCACTCTCTTTTTAATACCTGGCAGGTTGGCTATCAAATCACATCAAAGCGGTCTTTGCCATGGTTGTGCGGGATGGGACCGCCGGGGGAAGAATGTTTACAGTTAATAGTTTATAGTTAACAGTTTACAATTAATAGTTTATAGGTTGCTGTTTTCTGATGATTTTGGGTAATTGGCTGATAATTTGCAGATTTATTCTGATTTTCTTGGTGGTTTCGTAGAAAAAGCGTATTTTTGCGGAAAAGTTGAACGTTTTAAAGGAGATAATTATGAATATAGTTGCTTTAAGTAATAGGCTTGCAAGTAAGGTTCCTCATTGGCATGAACTCGAAAAGTTAAGTAAGGAAGATAAGATAGAGGTTATTGCTTTACTTTCCATGTCGATAGCTGATGCAGAGGAAATTAAAACGCCAGCAGATAGGACTAAAGAAATGGTAGAACGTTGCTGTGGTTCATGGGTTGGCGAACAGTCGGCAGAAGATATTATAGCTAATATCAACGAGAGTAAAATGTCAAAGTCAGAACCTGTCAATTTTGGATGATATGAATTACTTGTTGGATACCAATATTTGTGTATATTTTATGAGGGGTAAACGTAATGTTGCTGCTAAAATTTCAGAAATTGGTCAAGAACATTTCTTTATCTCTGAGATGACTTTGGGAGAATTACTTTATGGGGCTCAGTGTAGCGATAGACCTTCTGAGAACATTAGAGCTGTTCATGTGTTTTGCCAGTATGTAACAATATTGCCAACGGCAAATATTTGGAATGAATTTGCTGTACAAAAGGCTTTTCTTCGTAAAAAAGGTCAACTTATTGAAGATGCTGACATAATTATCGGTACTACAGCTATCATAAATAACATGGTTATGGTTACAGAAAACGTTAAGCACATAGGGAGGCTTAATGGTATTGTTGTTGTAAATTGGATGGAAAAATAATTAGCTGTAGGAGTAACCGCCCATGGTAACGGCATGATTAAAATTCCATACGGATCGGATGAGGCGCACCACGCCATAGCAGACTCCTATCAAGACCTGTTTGACAGGAACAGAAAGGCTTGATATGCAAATCCACAACCTGCTATGGGATAGCTGGTTGGGGAAATTATGATAGATTTTGCTTTCATCAGAAAATATCCGATTGTGAATTACAATGGATACTCCTCGAAAGCGTAGAGTACAGTGCTTAAATAACGCTCACCAGTATCTGGCAAGAGGGCTACAATCTTCTTGCCCTTGTTCTCAGGACGCTTCGCTATCTCGGTGGCTGCAAAGGCAGCAGCACCTGATGAGATTCCTACCAGCAGACCCTCGGTCTGAGCCAGGTCACGACCTGCCTTGATAGCATCATCGTTCTGAATATCCAATACCTCGTCGATGAATTCTGAAGAGTAAGTCTCTGGAATGAAACCGGCACCGATGCCCTGAATCTTGTGAGGACCGCTCTGTCCGCCGTTCAATACAGGCGATGTGGCAGGCTCTACGGCAATCACCTTCACGTTAGGATTCTGCTCCTTCAAGTACTTGGCGATACCCGAAATGGTTCCACCTGTTCCTACACCGGCTACGAAGATATCAATCTCGCCATCGGTATCTGCCCAGATTTCTGGTCCGGTTGTGGCATAGTGTTTGGTAGGATTGGCTGGGTTGGTAAACTGTCCCAGAATCACGGAACCCGGAATGGAATCGCGGAGCTCCTCGGCAGCCTTGATGGCGCCAGGCATTCCGTCCTTACCGCTGGTCAATCTCACTTCAGCGCCGTAAGCCTTCACCAGGTTTCTGCGCTCCACACTCATGGTTTCTGGCATGGTGAGGATGAGGTGGTAGCCCTTTACGGCTGATACCAGAGCCAAACCTACACCCGTGTTACCGCTGGTTGGTTCAATGATGGTGGCACCTGGTTTCAGGATGCCCTTCAGCTCAGCGTCTTCGATCATCGCAAGTGCGATACGATCCTTTACGCTTCCGCCAGGATTGAAGAATTCTACCTTAGCAATCACAGGAGTCTCCAAACCCTTGGATGCTGAATACTTACCCAATTCTACCAATGGGGTCTTACCGATTAAATCAGTAATCTGCTTATATATCTTTGCCATAATGATTTTTTTAATGTTAAGTGTTGAGTGTTGAATGTTGAATTTTAATGTTGAGTGTTGAATGTTGAATGCCGTTATTGTCCGTCAGGCAATTCAACATTTAACATTCAACATTCAACACTGAAATTACTTTACGTAGGTAAATGCTTCATCGAGTGCCTCAATCAGGTCGTCGATGTTCTCGATACCGATGCTCAATCGAATGGTAGAAGGATAGATGTGCTGCTCCTCCAACTCCTCTGGGCTCAACTGAGAGTGGGTGGTTGTTGCTGGGTGGATAACCAGTGACTTCACGTCGGCTACGTTAGCCAGCAAAGAGAAGATGCGCAGGTGGTCGATGAACTCCCATGCTTCTTTCTCGCCGCCCTTGATATCGAAGGTGAAGATAGAACCTGCACCATTTGGGAAGAGCTTCTTGTAAAGTTCATGGTCTGGATGAGAAGGAACGGCTGGATGATTAACCTTAGCCACCTTAGGGTTGTTCTCCAGATACTCTACCACCTTCAATGCATTCTGAACGTGACGCTCTACACGGAGGCTCAATGTCTCCAAGCCCTGAAGAAGAATCCAGGCATTGAATGGAGAGATGGTTGCACCGGTATCACGAAGGATGACCGCACGGATTCGGGTTACGAAGGCTGCTGCTCCGGCTACATCTGCGAATACGGCACCATGATAAGATGGGTCTGGCTTAGCGAGAGTAGGGAACTTGTCGGCATTTGCCTTCCAGTCGAACTTACCGCCATCTACGATAACACCACCGAGAGATGAACCATGACCGCCGATGAACTTGGTAGCTGAGTGAACCACGATGTCTGCTCCGTGCTCGATAGGACGGATGAGGTATGGAGTGCCGAAGGTATTATCGATAATCAATGGGATGTTGTGGCGATGAGCAATCTCAGCCAGCTTATCGATATCGGTTACATCTGAGTTAGGATTTCCGAAGGTCTCTGCATAGAGAGCCTTGGTATTGTCCTGGATGGCAGCCTCTACCTGCTCGAAGTTGCGAGGATCTACGATGGTGTAGCTGACACCCTGTGTGGATAATGTATGAGTGATGAGGTTATAAGTACCACCATAGATATTGTCGGCAGCTACGATGTGGTCGCCATTCTGAAGAATGTTCTGCAGAGCGTAGGTAACGGCGGCAGCACCAGAAGCGACAGCCAAACCTGCTACACCACCCTCGAGGGCAGCTACACGGTCTTCGAATACACCCTGAGTAGAGTTGGTCAAGCGACCATAGATGTTACCTGCGTCACGGAGTCCGAATCTATCGGCAGCGTGCTGAGAGTTGCGGAACACGTAACTTGTGGTCTGGTAGATAGGCACCGCACGAGCGTCGGTAGCTGGATCTGGATTTTCCTGACCTACATGCAACTGAAGTGTCTCAAAGCGAAGTTTCTTTTCTGTACTCATAATCTATGTCCTTTCTTTAATTTTACGTTAATATTCAATCTTATTCATTTATATAAATCTGTCGCCCAGAAATCAGATTGATGTTCTCTCTCTGAAAGACATTCTGATGTTCTTCTGAAAGTCATCATGCTGTTTGTTCTGATTGACGCTGCAAAGGTACGGCGATTTTTTGGATTCTGAAATAGCATATGAGTAGTATTCCTGCTACCACATTTGTGGTATTCGAGTGTTTTTTAGCTGCTTTGATGGGTTTACACCTTATTATATATAGGAGCAATTTTTATTATATATAGGATTTTTGAGTCTGTATCCCATCCCAAACTAGTCTTTCAGGCAGCCGATAGGTACCACATATACTCCGTCTTCTCTGCGATAAGCATAGTCGCCGACAGCGGTAAGTACCATCATGAAAGATGGAGCTTTCATCTTGGTCGTGTCTATCTTGTCAGCAAGAGCAGTTAGCGTAGAGACTCCTTTTTCGATGGCTTGTGCACCACCCAGCTTGATTTCGATGAGACCGTATGAGCCGTTGCGGAGATGGATAACTGCATCACATTCCAAACCGTTCTTGTCGCGGTAATGATATACGTTGCCGTCGATGGCATCAGCATATACACGAAGATCACGGACGCATAGGGTCTCGAAAAGCAAACCGAAAGTCTCCAAGTCGTTGATGAGATCATCAGGACCTAGACCTAAAGCAGCCACCGCAATGGATGGATCAACGAAATATCGGGTTTCAGCCGAACGGATGGCAGTCTTGCTGCGAAGGTTCGGATTCCAGGCAGGCATGTCCTCTATGACGAAGATTTTTTTGAGTGCACCGATGTAACTCTGTACAGTCTTGTCTGCCAGTGTCTCATCATCGTTTTCCATCATGTCTTGTCTTATGGCTCCGATACTTACTTGGCCACCTTGTGAACGGGCGTATGAACGTAGAAGCAGCTTAGTTCGTTCGCTGTTTCTGCTGATTTCATCCACTCTTGAAATATCACTCTTTACCACCGCATCATAATAGTCGTATGCCTGTCGCAAAGCGGCTCTTGGGTTCTTGGTAGTGGCACTAGGCCATCCACCTCTGCATACGAGATAGGCGATGTCTTCCAGTTTCAATTTGTTGAAACCTTCCAGGTTTGCATTTCCCTTGAACAGTTCGCTGATGCTAACTTCTCCTGTAGATTCTCCTGATTCCCATAATGACATAGGTCGCATGGTAATCCAGGCGAAACGTCCTGTACCCGTGTGATGTATTTTTTCGGAAGATGCAGGCACGGCAGATCCTGTGAGGATAAACAAGCCTTCCTCACCCTGGTGGTCCACTTCAAATCGGATGGCATCCCAGATTTGCGGTATGATTTGCCATTCGTCAATGAGTCGTGGCTTTTCTCCTTTCAGGAGCATTTTTATCTTTAAATTTGCCATTTCCAGATAGTTGTTTTGGTTGTCTGGATCTGCCATATATAGCACGCTTTTGGTCTTTTGTTCTGCTGTGGTAGTTTTTCCACACCATTTTGGCCCTTCTATCAATACTGCTCCAACTTCTTCGAGTCTGTATTCCAATAGTTTATCTGCAATTCTTTTTTTGTATTCTTTCATATTGAATCTCTTTTGTTTCGGCTGCAAATATACGATAAAATCTTAGAATTACCAAATTTGGCGGCATATTTTTACTTAATTTGGCTGTATTTTGTTACCTAATTTGGCTGTGATTCGTTACTTAATTTGGCTGTAATTTTCGAAATCTGTTACCCAATTTGGCTATATTCAACTCCCGAATTTGGCCGAATATTTTTCCCGAATTTGGCCGTTTTTAATTCCCGAATTTGGCAGAATAAAAAACTGTCCTCATCTGAATGGGTGTTTCAGATGGGGACAGTTTCAGTTATGTTTTGCTACATTACAGCTATATTTCTGCTACATTGCAGCTATGTTACAGTCTAAATCCTAAGCCGATGGTCATCGGGTAGCACTCGGGAGCCTTGGTCTTGTTGAGCAGCGGGGTTATTCCGGCACGGGCGTAGAGCATCACTCCTGAGTAGCCGGCACGGGCTTCCAGGTTCAGGCCGATAGGGTTGAGGTTGATATCGCCCGTTTCGGTATGCTTGTGCTTTCCGATGAAGTAGCGGGAATGCTCGTGCCAGCGGTATTCTACCGATGGACCTAACGCCAGAAATGCATCATGGCATCCTATGCGCTTCTGCCACTCCAGCATGATAGGCAGGCGGAGCACATTGTAGCTGATATAGCTTTTCTTCAGCGTCTCGCCTTCTATCGGAGTCATTGCTGATACCCCGTTTTCGGTGCTTAATACATAATTGTCCTTGAAATGGTGGTGTACCTGTCCGATGGAGAGAGAGGAGGTGAGCGCCATTTCGTTGGAAAGGCGGAAGCAGAGACTGGTGAGGGTGATGCCCCATTCCCACGACTTGGAGTCGCGACTGTGCATCTCGTTGTTGCCTCCCATGCTTCCCCTGCTGCCTGGCAACTGGCTGCAGCCGAAGAAGAAGGTTGGATAATGACTCTCCAGACTGCGCTTGCGCTTGCTCAAGGTCTGAGGGATGAATGGTGAGGTGACAAATACCTTTTCTACTTCCTGACCATCTACGAATTGGGTTTCGGAAATCTTGGTCATCTCGTTGCCGTTCATCTTATATATCTTCACAGAAGTCTGTTCACCATCCTGCTTGATGACGATGTTCTGGTCGTTCACTCTGATTGTGGTGTCGTTAGCCTCTACAGAGGCTGGTGCACAGTTGCTGTTGGTTTCAGCAAGGGCGAAGGCTGGCATCATGGCAGCCATCATCATTACGTTTTTGATATTCATAATACTATATTTTATGTTGTTTCTTATTCTTATTGAGAAGATTCCTGTAGGAAAATGTTGTTTCTATCTTCTGGAATAGCAGAGTTTCATGATATCTTCGGGCGACAGGTCGCCTTCGATATAAATCACGGTTCCCTTGCTTTTACTCGGGTTACTGAAGAGGATGAAGCGGTTGTTGCCATTGCTCAAGGGTGCCATCATGTAATAGCCGCTCACCATCTTGCCATTCTCCACCACCTCTCTGATCTTTTTCGCAGCCTTGCGGTCGGACTTCAGATAGTGGGCTATTTCCGTGGCATGGTTCTTATATACCAGGCTCTTGTATATCTTGAGCCTGTAACCTTTGAGTTGCGTATTCTGCATCGTAACCATCTTGCATCCCTTGGCGTGTCCGAAGCGTTGGAATATGCTTTTTACGTACAGCCCCTCCTGGGCATTAGCCGAAATCGAGGCTACCACGATAAGAAGCAGTCCGATGAAGAAGCGTTTTATCAAGTTGCATCGTTTCATATTCTATACCTTATTATATATATTATACTTTATAGTTTGATTGATTCATCTAAAAGATGAATTTATTGTTTCATCATATCCAGGGCACTGAATGGATCTTCGGAATCTGCCGAAACATCTTCCAGGGCATCCAGGGCTTCGTGGTGAACGAACTCCTGGTCGGTATAAACCTTTCCATCGATAACCGCATAACATTCAGGCTGAGGCTGGGCTATCTTCTGGATGCCCACAATCAGGAATGCGATGATAGCGGCTGCTGCCACAGAAGTGCCGAAATATTTGAGCCATCTGCTGCGAGAAGCTTCCTTCTTATCTATCTCCTTCTCTTCTCCTTTTAGAATTTGAGAAAGATTCATCTGTTCGAATCCGATATAACTGAAGAGGGCGCGATAGGATTCCCATTCTTCCGGAATATCATTGGCATGCTCTTCGAAATATTTTCTGAGCGTTGCCTCTTCCTCATTGGATGTGGCACCATCCATATACTTGTCGAGCAAGTTCTGTATTCTTTTTATTTCATCATTCATAACTTTTCCTCCTTCTTTATTTTGTTCTGTTTCACGATGTTCATATAAGTCTCTCTGATTTTGAGTCGGGCTCTGGAGAGATTCTTTCGGAGATTATCTGCTGTGCATCCCGTTATCTGCATGATTTCATCGGCAGTATAGCCTTCTATCTCCTTCATGCGGAATATCTGCTGCTGCAAGGGCGGAAGCTGTGCCACTATCTGCTTGATGAGGTTTACCTCGTCCCGTTGCTCTGCCCGCCGGTCTTCTATGGGCACTTCCATTACCTTGTCGGTGGTGAAGTTCCGCTCCTCATGCCTGCACTGGTCATAAAACTTGTTGCGCATGATGGTGATGGCGAGCGCCTTGAGGTTATCTTCTGCGTGGATATTCTGGCGCATGTCCCACAGCCTGAGCATGACTTCCTGCACGAGGTCTTCGGCATTGTCGTCACTCTCAGTCAACCTTAGCGCATACGCTTTCAAGTCGCTGCGCATCGGTAGGATGATATGGTTGAATTCTTCTGTTCTCATAACCTTTACACTCTATAGACGTATGAAATTGAAAAATCGGACATCTAAGAAGAGATTTTTTTCAAAAAATGCTTTCTTTTTTCAAAGAAAAATGTTATTTTTGCAGTCATAAACATAAAATTTAGCAATCGAAAACATTAAAAAACTGAATGGCTTATGGCATCTGTAGTTTCTATTATTCCTATCGTGTTGCTGTTCATCCTGATGCTCGGCTTCAAGATGGCAGGTCATAAGAGCGCCTTGCTGACGCTCGTAATTACCGTGTTGCTTGCTCTCTTCGCTGCTTCGCCGCTAGGCATGATTGCTCCGGAACATGCGGAGGATAGCGTGATCGCCCTGACGGGATGGGCGGTGGTGGAAGGCATCCTGAAGGCGGTGTTCCCGATTCTCATCATCATCCTGATGGCTATCTACAGCTATAATATCCTCGTGGAAAGCAAGCAGATAGAGGTGATCAAGAGGCAGTTTACATCGATTACCGATGATAAGGGACTGCTCGTGCTGCTCCTCGTATGGGGATTCGGCGGACTGCTCGAAGGTATGGCGGGATTCGGAACGGCGGTGGCGATACCTGCTGCCATCCTCATCGGACTCGGCTTCAAACCGATGTTCTCGGCTCTGGTTTCCTTAATCGGTAATACCGTGGCTACGGGATTTGGTGCTGTGGGTGTACCGGTTACTACGCTCTGTAATGAGGTGGCTGAAAGCGGATCGGCTTCGGCGGCACAGATTTGCGAGACTTCGGCTTTCGCCATCATCCAGCTGTCACCTCTCTTTATCCTCCTGCCTTTTATCATCCTGACGCTTACCGATAAGCACAATCTTATCAAGAATCTCATCATCGCCCTCTGGGTGGGAGTGATTTCCGTGATAGTGCAGTTTGTCTGCGGCTATTATCTCGGTTCGGAGACTCCAGCCATCATCGGTTCGCTGGCAGCCATTATCGCCATCATCGCATACGCCAAGGTATTTGCCAGAAAGAGCAAGGTGCAGGATAAGGAAACCTTTACACTTGCCGAAAGCCTGAAGGCATGGAGCGTTTACCTTTTTATATTGATATTCATCCTGGTTTCCGGAGCACTCTGTCCTCCGGTCAATGCTTTCCTCAAGAGTCATCTGGTGAGTGCGGTTCATCTGCCAGTGCTCGACAGCACCTTTAAGTTTGGCTGGATATCCAATGCGGGCCTAATGCTCTTCCTGGGTGCTACGATTGGTGGATTGATTCAGGGATTGAGCCTTAAGAGATTGATGGTGATTCTTGCCCGTACCACGGTGAATCTGCGTAAGACGGTGGTGACCATCTGTTCGCTGATAGCCCTGGCGAGTGTGATGAACTATTCGGGAATGATTACTTCCATCGCCTCAGGTCTGGTGGCAGTGACGGGCGATTTCTATCCTTTGGTAGCACCGATGATTGGTGCCATCGGAACCTTCGTTACGGGTTCTGATACCTCTTCGAATATCCTCTTTGCCAAGCTCCAGGCTCATGTTGCCAATCAGTTGGGCATGACGGGGCAGAGCACATTCTTCGGTATGGAGGGCGGTCAGGAAAACTGGCTGGTTGCTGCCAACACTACGGGAGCCACGGGTGGCAAGATGATCAGTCCGCAGAGTATCGCCATCGCGACTGCAGCCTGCGATATGGAGGGAAAGGATGGAGAGATTCTCCGTTCGGCCATCCCATACGCCCTGCTTTATATCGTATTGGGCGGACTGATGGTTTACTTCGGTTGCTGATTTTCTTTTCTTATATAAAAAACTGTCCTCATCTGTTATTTCAGATGGGGACAGTTTCAGTTTTATAAATCGACATTATATCTTTTAAGCATGTCTTTTCTCGTAAGCCAGGCTGTGGTCGTGCTTGTCGATATCATGCTTCGACTTACTCTTTACCACGAGCCATACGCCAGAGAATACAAGGATGGCGGCGATGGCCTGCATACCCTTGAATACGGCGAGACCCACGATAACACTCACGGTGACTGATACCAGCGGCTGCACATAATTATATACAGATACCACGGTAGGGCGCAACGTCTTCTGACCAATCATCATGCAGATGTAACCCAGATAGGTGCCGAAGAGAACCACGTAGCCCGTTTCCCACCAGGTGCTCATCGGAACATGGGCAAAGTCGATGCTCATCACGTGGCTGATGGTGAAAGGCCATATCAGAACCGTTGCCCAGAGGAACATCCACTTGTTGATGGTGAAGAGCGAATACTTAGACAGCAGGTTCTTGAAGAGCGACAGGTAGAGGGCGAAGGAAAGCTGCGCCGACATACAGAGCAGGTCACCCCAGATGTTTCCCACCTTGGCATTGCCTGCTGTGGCACTTGTCGTGATGATGATGACAGCACCAGCACATCCCATCAGCACGCCGAGCGCCTTCTTCCAGGTGATAGGCTCCTTCAATATCAGAAAGGAGAGAATCATGGCGAAGATAGGCATCGAGGTGGTCATAATGCTGGAATTGCTAGGCGAGGTCATGTTCAGACCGATGGTGTAAGAACACTGGTTGAACACGAGGGCGAAGAGCCCGGCAGCAGCAAACTTGAAGATGTCTTTTACTGGAACATGCTCTTTCTTGGTGAAGAGCGAGGTGAGCCAGAAGAGGAGGGCACCACCCAATACACGGAAGCTCACCAGGTCGATGCCGTCGATGCCGTGAAGCATGGCATCCTTGCCTACGGGAGCCATCAGTCCCCAGAATGCGCCGGAACAGAAGAGGCACAGGTGGGCGATAAGAGGTCGTTTGTTATCCATTTTTTCCTTATTTCTATTTAAATCTTCCTATTTTTGAATAAAATCGAGTGCAAAGGTACAAAAATTCGAGGAATTTTGCTATATTTGCGGTATATTTTTTGAAACTTAAAGGAGTTAAGAAGTTAAGACAATAGTCTTTTTCCGTTCTTGACTATTAAAGATAGGAGATTATTCTTATGCAGAAATATGCTGATTATATCAAACAGATAGAGATTGAATCTCTCTGGAGCGGTACCAAACATATTCTTTGGAACCTTGACCGCCGTGTCAATATCCTGAGTGGTGTAAACGGCGTGGGCAAGAGTACTATATTAAATAAGGTGGTAAAGGGTCTGGCGGCTGGCGGTGAATTCCCTAGTCACATGATCAAGGGCGTGCATCTGAAGGTGGAGCCGGAGGAGGCAAAGTGGATTAGATATGATGTAATCCGCTCGGTAGATAGACCATTGATGAATGCCGAGATGATCAACAAGATAGACCTTACCCTGGTTACCGAACTCGACTGGCAGCTCTTCCAGTTGCAGCGCAAGTATCTGGATTACCAGGTGAACATAGGCAACCGCATCATCGCCGTCTTGCAGAGTGGCGAACCGGATGCAGCCTTCAAGGCTCAGAAACTGAGTGAACCGAAGAAGATGTTCCAGGATATGGTAGATAATCTTTTCAAGGATACTGGCAAGACCATCATCCGTACTGCCAACGAAATCCGCTTCAACCAGATAGGCGAGCAGCTCTCGCCTTATCAGCTCTCGGCTGGTGAGAAGCAGATTCTTGCCATCCTCCTCACCGTGCTGGTGGAGGACAACCAGTCATACGTCCTCTTTATGGATGAGCCGGAAATCAGCCTTCATTTCGAATGGCAGAAGCAGCTCATCGGTCTGGTGCTGCAGCTTAATCCGAATATCCAGATCATCATGACCACCCACAGTCCTGCTGTGGTCATGGATGGATGGACCGATAGGGTGACGGATGTGAATGATATTACGATTTCGTAATGTTGAATGTTAAGTGTTGAATGTTGATTTTTTCAGCTTATGGCTAAACGTTTAACCGATAATATCAATTCCCAGTTCTTCGAGGCAGCCAACAGAATGACCTCGAAGAAGGCTCGGCGCAAGATTGTGGCTTACGTCGAGAGCTATGATGATGTCTTCTTCTGGCGTTCTGTACTGGGAAAGTTTGAGAATGAAAAACGCTATTTTGATATCATGCTGCCTACCCGTAACCAGCATTTAGACCGAGGCAAGAAGGCTGCTATCTCCAGTATGCTGAAGGGAGTAGGTAGGGATATGATAGCCTGTGTAGATGCCGATTACGATTATCTGCGTCAGGGCTCAACCGAGTCTTCCCAGCAGATGTTGGAGAATCCTTACATCTTCCATACCTATGCCTATGCCATTGAAAACTTCCAATGTTATGCCAGAGGATTGCACGAAACCTGTGTGATGGTGACGCTCAACGACCGTCGCATCTTCGATTTCGAGCGTTTTCTTGAGTCCTATTCCCGTACCATCTGGCCCCTCTTCTTATGGCACATGCTGTTCTATGTGCGTCATCGCAAGATGTCGATGCATTTTGATATGGCGGAGTTTGATAAGGTCATCATGCTGCCTTCTGTCCGAATCCAGGATCCTAAATGGGCGATAGATTATTTGGGAAAGAAGGTGCGGGCAAAGCTGTTCCAGCTGGAGCGCCGCTTCAAGAAGTTTAAGGATGAGTTGGATGATATGGCTCTTTACCTCAACAGTCTGGGTGTAAACGAGAGCAATACCTATTTATATATACAGGGTCATCATCTCTTCGACCTGGTAGTAAGTCCCATCGTCCAGAGTGTCTGTGATGCTTTGCGCAACGATAGGGAGAATGAAATCCGCGACCGTGCCCTCCATTCCGAGCAGGCCCGCACCGAAATGGCATGTTATGAGAATAGTCTGGGCAAGGTGAAGATGATGATGAAGAAGAACACCTTCTACCAGTTCTCTCCCGAATTCCAGAAGATACAGGCGGATGTTGAAAAGTATTTGGAAAGGTAATATGAGTAAGAAGCTACAGTCGGTAGATGATAACTGGATCAGGGCGAACGCATTTTGATGCGTCCGCCCTGGCTATATTGTCAACGACACATATTGCTTCTTCAACCGACTTCTGATGCTTGTTTCAAAGACTTCTAGCCTTTATTCGAAGAGGCTAAATATGGCTTGGATGATCCAGCCTATAATCATAAAGACAATTTGGAGGAGACTAATAATGATAAAGCCTCCAAGAATGATTATAATGAAACCTATTAAAAACCAAAACATGTCTTGTCTTATTTGTATGGTTAACGATATTTGTTCGCCTTATACATTCGCTGTATCTCACATTGCTTTTTGATGTAGTCGGAAAATAATTCCATCTCGGCAGAGACTTCCTGGATTTTCTTCATGATGTTGTGCTCGAAGTTGTCTTGGAAGTTGTCGTAGTTGTCATCATTCCATACACTGTTTACAGTTTGAAGCTGCTGTCCCAGTCGGGAGAAAATCTCTAATGTTTGTGCGCTCACGTTGGCGATGTTCTTACCGAATTGGTCAACCATGTCAATGTTGAGCATAGAACTGTCATTTGCCATAATTTCTTGTATTTTAATTGATTAATATTGCATTGAATAGATACTGTGCGTCAGGTAAGAGGAATGGTGTGAAGAGCATCGGTTGTTCGCCATCTGGATAATAGTAGGCACGTAAGTGCTCATTGTCATCGCTCAACGACTGTACGTCGATGTCTTCCCCGAAGCGGAGTGGTGCAAGATGCTTGTTTTCACTCTTTAGGATAACTCTATGTTTGAATAATCCTATTGCCTCTTTTCCGAACTCATCGAAGAGAATGTTGCCTGGCTTGTCTACTTGCATCAACACGTGAACATGATGCTTCGGTCCTTCGTCTAAGATGTACTTCAGTGCCTCTTTGTATTTCTTGACCTTGCTTCCATCAGTTATGTTGTTTGCTCCCAAATCAGGTAATGGGTCAAAAGAAAGCATTTCCAAGCCGCCTACAGCCGGTTTAATCTCCGTGGCTTTCTTTTCTTCCACCAGCAAGCTGTTTCTCTTCATTTCACTGAAACGATCTTGTCCAAGAATGGTGAGAATCAAATTGGGTGCCGTGTCGTGGTAGATGTCGTCTGCTATCATTTTCAGATACTTGCCTCCTTCCGACTGCTGGATTATCTTGCAATATGCTCGCTTTTCGAGTTCTGCCAGCAATGGCTTGCATTGTGACATGGGATTGTTGGTGCAATCTAATACGATGAAATTGCAAGGTGTGTTGGACTGCTCATAATATGCCATGAGGGATACGAGCGCATTGATGGCTGTAGCGGTGGCTTGCTCCTGGCGATTTGCACCCCAAACAATGATGTTCTCGCTGAAGTCTTGTGTCAGTGTGATAGCTGTGCTTTGCTGGTTGAGACCGATGCTGCGACCTATGGTTGCAACTGGTGCGCCATAACTCTGTGTCTTGGCAGACTGCAAATCTTCTGTTTGCAGGTGATAGATAGAAGAACCACTGAAATAAGCCTCTCCATTGCTTTGCTTGGTAGTTGATTTCTCGCGAGCTTTCTCTATGGCATCGGCGAGTTCTTCGTCTGTGGCATAGAAGGTTTGTACCTTGCTCTGCAACTCACGCTTGTGGTAATAGCAGGCTTGACCTGTTGGTTGCTTGTTGGTTAGCTTATCACTGTCTGGGACAAGTTTGTTTGAGTCGGATGCTGCACTCATCAGCAAGAAACATTCTGTGAGGTTCTTCAATATTTGTCCAGATATATCTGTCTCGTCGAGTTGTTGGGTCGCAAGAAGCATGTGGATACCTTGGCTACGTCCTTGTGTGGCGATGACATTGAGAATCTCGGAGATTTCTCTTTGGATAGCCATTCCATAGGAATTGGATGTTGGCTTGGCAAACATCACTTGGCATTCGTCTGCCACAAATAGAATCTGTGGAAGTCTGGATGTCGGATTTTTCTTGTTGTAACCATCGATGTTGTTGACTGCATTGTCTCGCCATAGTTTTACACGTCTTTTGTTCTCTTCCTGCAACTCTCGTAGAACTTCTAAAGTCATCTGAGGGTCAGAATTGTCAACCAGTAACGCCTTTACATGCTTTACACCACGATAGCGGTTGAATTCTACTCCCTTGAAGTCCATCAAGTAGAGCATCAAGTCTTCTGGTGCATATTTCAGAATGGCGGCACTGATGATGTTGTTCAGTAAGACAGACTTACCAGAACCTGACTGTCCAAGAATGAATCCATGGATATAGTCACCAGAGTTGAATCGCAAGGTAACAGGATGTTTGTCTTCTGTGTCGAGTCCTACGGTTATGCTGATTTCTGATGTTACATCCGTATATTCGCTATGAGATATAGAGGCATAGTCTGCCTTTAGCACCTGTCGTGTACCCTTTTCGTTGATACGTTTGTTGAAATCAACACGAAATGCATCTGCCAGTGCAGGATGCTCGGCGATAGGAGTGTGGCTTACCATCAGGTTGTTTCGAATTCCACGGAGAGTCTGTAAACTGATATTTGTTACAGTTTCACTGGTGAGAATGTCTACTGCATCCTCTTTTAATTTCGGAGCATCAGAGTTGTGCATCACAATAAAGTAGATGCCACCCTTTGCTCCATTTTCAAACAGAGGTTGTAGTTCTGCAGTCACATTTTCATAGCGTGCAGGATAGTCGTTCAATACGACAACTTCGTATGGCATGACGATTTCTTGGTGCTTTTCGTTATACCTTGCGATGTCACCATATTTGCCCATCACCATCTGCATACGTTCTCTTAGACGCTTGATGCAATCTCGTGCGGCAGCTTCGTCCATAATGACATTACCATTATAGACTGTTTCATCGTAGCCAACTGTAACAAAGTCTGCCATGCCACTCATCATCTGGTCGAAGATGTTGAATCTGATTTTTCCAGGAGCGAAGCATAGCAGCATATTCTGCATCAGTGCGGTCAGTTGTCTTTTAGCAACAGACTGTAGTTCACCGTTATAGTTGATGACAAAGTTTTGCTTTCTATATCCGTCGTTCTGCCACTTTACATAAGTTGGAGTAACAAATGGTTCTCCATTGATATAATCAATGGCAGCGATATTGTCTGGAATGATAGGGGCGGTATATCGTTTATTGGCATCTAATGCTATTCGGTTGATGGTTCTTCTTACCTCTTCGTCCGACATACTATCAGCAAAGTTGTATTGCAGAAGTTCTGGGGCAGAATCACGCATAGCATTAAATAAGGAAACAGTGCGTACTCTAACGGCTTTGGCACGCTCGTTGTATTCCGCCTCATTTTCAGTATCAATGCTTGAGAGGTCAAGAGCATAAGCTCCCATCAAAGCTTGTATGTAATTTAATGTCTCCATTGGGTCTTTCGTTATCTGTTCTTTACTGGTCGTATGACCATCTGCATAGCCTTGGCTATGCTATACAGGTTTCCTGTATATTGGCTAAACTCCAAATACATGGCACGGTCGGCATATTGTGCATCCGAAGTGTCGCTCCAATAGCGTCCAGCCATTCCATAAGAATCATATTGCTGAGCAACACACGAACCACCAGCTGGTAGGAATATGTTGTTGCCGTTGGCTGCCACTATTTGGAATCCTGGCATACCATTGATTACTGTCCATGTCCATTGGCAATTCTGCATCAGTTCGGTCATTTCCTGTTGGGTAGGAAGTCTCCAATCTTCCCCCCACATATTGATAGCTTCTTTCTTGCTTGTCCATGCAGCATAAACACCTGGTTGCTCACTGCTGCGAGCACCTATGTTGTGGGAAGCCCAGAGTACAGACAATCCGAGGTCTACAGGTTCTGCGGTTCCTCGTCTTATTCTTTCTTCTGCAAGTTCTTTGACTTTACGTTCGGCTTCCTGTTGAAGTCTTGTGCGTTCGGTCTCTTCCTTAGCCTTTCGCTCTGCTTCTTGTTTTCGGATAAGCCACAATGGTGTTATGTTGACCTCTTTGTCAAAGACGCTTTTTTCGGTAGCGCAAGGCTTCAAGGCGAAGGACAATGATTGTCCCCCGCTTTGAGCATTGATGATTATGTTTTCTAAATCTGATAAATAGCTATTCATATCCTTGTATGTTTATAGCGTTGGTGGTACTCCTGGAGGTGTTGGTGGGGTAGGAGGTACGGCCGATGTTGGTGGAGGTGGTGTTTGGGGAGCATTCAAGATGGATGCTACCTCTGGAACTTGAATTGCAGGTGTCCAGTTGATACCTTCCTTCCACACCAAAGTCTGTGCGGTAAGTCCTCCTGTTCTCACCATTTCTTTCAGCATATTGTAGTCGAATGGTCCTTGTGTCTGACCACCGATGGCTACATAGATGCTCACCTGTGGTATCTGTGGTGGGACTTGTGGGGCAGGTGAAGGAGTAGGGGTGCCTGAGTTGATGCCACCACCCATGTTGATGCCAGAAGGTTGACCGATTTGTGTGGCAGGTTTAGGTCCGCCAATGCCATTGATTCCCGAAGGATTAAAGCCTCCTACAGGTTGTCCCATGTTAGGCATGCCACCCATTGCCATTCTGCCGCTTTTCTGCATCTCATCGATTTGAGCATTGTAAGCCTTTTCGCCTAGATCGCGCTGGATGCGCATCTTCTCACCTCGGTCTTTGATGTCCTGGGCACGCATCTGTCTATCCATGTCGAGGTTTGCACCACGGTTGTACAAGTCTTGCTTTTGGGTTTCTCGCATGGCGTCGATGTTGAGTTGTGACTGAGCTTTCATCTGGTCCATGTTAATCTTATGCTGGGTCTGAGACATTTCTGCAGCTTGTCCTTGTGTTAATGCTCGGAGTTGCTTGTAGCTTTCGTCATCTGCATCATACTCGATGGCATTGAGGTCTACAGCACGCACGTTGATAGCGAAATCTATAGCCAGTCTCTGTTTGAGATACTGATTCAGAATCTCTCCTATCTCCAGTATCTTCTTTTCCATCTGTACGACAGGGATGCTGTGGTCTGTTGGTATGTTGCTTACCACAGACTTTACATATTTTATTACAGCATCCTTTATCTTCTTCTGAAATGCTTCCATGTCAAAGCCTACAAGTCTATGCATCCGAATGAATCCTTTGTAGTCTTCTATATTGAAATTGATAGAACCACGTACAGCCACAGGTACATTGAGATCTGGATAACGTGGGTCGTTAACGCCAAAGTATGGAACGGCAAAGCGTACTACGTTACTGCCAGCAAGGTTGATGAAAAACACCTCGCTGAGGTCTTCGTTGGCTGTCGTGTTAGCCGGTCCTTCGATTGTTGTCTGTGAAGAGCCTACCAATACAGCCACCTCGCCATCTTTCACAATGATGGAAGTGCCGCTTTTTACGGCACCTCCTTGATATTTCCAGATGAGGAACTCCGCCTCATCGCAGCGGACAATAGTCTGACTATCATTTCCGCCTAGTATTTTACTAAAGAATCCCATGCTTACTATTGTCTTTACATTTAATTATATATTTTAAAGCTATGTCTTGTTCTGCTTGAGAAATTGAGGCTGATACCCAAATTGATTGCTTGCAATCCTCTTTGAATTCATATTTTCCTATGAGTATATAGGAACCTTTGGATTTCTGAAACAATAGTATTGGTTCCTTGTCAGAGCTTTCTGTAGAACATATTATGTTTAATACTGCTTCATAATAGTACTTATATACTATCGGCTTACCCTCAAACTGCCTTCCAATAACCATAGCTGTAGCATAAGATAACTCTTTAGACTTGTCTTCATCAGAAGTCAAAAATGGGGTTATCTCATAATATTTGCAATTTGTTAGTCTTACCATATATTGACAAGAAAATTAGTTTTGGATACCTTCTGAATTATAAATATCATCAGGTGCATGTAAACTAGCTTCTAATCCATCCCAAGATGAAGCATCATTTTGACCAGGGTATATCTCTTTATAGATGGAATAAACTTGTGATGCAATACCTCTTTTCTTTGTTAGGTATTTATCTTTATATCCGTCTATGGCTTCTTCTGCGTTATCATACGACCACTCATTGCGATAGCCTGGGTCTGCCCATGTTAGATTTAGTAAATCGCGTTCTATCTGCTTGTAATTTTTTCGGGTTGGTACCTCAAAACTGTCCATTATATTACATAGACTGTCACATTGTGCTTTAGCCATAGCAGTTGCTTTTTCCCCTGCAACTGCCATTTCTCTGCTACTTATAAAATGGTACAATGAACCTCCCACTATAATGATGAATGCTATAATAGCATAAAGGATCGTTTTTCGCTGTCTCTTACTTAGTTTTGAAATTGAGAATTTTTCTGTTCTTGAAAGCAAGGCTTCAATTTGAGCATCTCCTGCAAATTGAATCTTTGCTTTGTTAGTGCATTCCTTATATTTGGCATTGTATGCTTCTTGGTAATAGGACTGGCTGCGACGTCTTGCATCAAGACTTGCAATGAACTCTAGCAAATCTTCCTTTCCCGTAGGAAGAGGGAAATTTTTAATGAACTCATTAACTTTGTTGATATTGTTCATGTCATGATCATAGCGAACTTTAGCTATTTTTTGGTCTAACATAAAGGCAAACTCTTTGGCTGTATTGTTAGCTTTTACGTTGGTAAAAACATAGCCACACTCCTTGCACTTTATTGCACCAGCCTCAATCGGAGCACCACAGTTTGGACACTTCACGATGTTGCCACGCTTTTCGGTAGCTGGAGTCACAGGACTTGCTGCCTTCTTCATTTTAGCAAGACGCCCATCTACTACAATCATGACCTCATCTGGGTCCTCACCACAAGCAAGTGCTCGCTTGCGAAGTACGGCACGTTCTTGGTCTGTTACTACACCATCAGCGAGTACGCTGTCAATAAGCTCTTCTAATTCTTTTGAATACATAGTTACAACAATATGTCCTATGGCTCCAATTCAGACGGTTATAATTAGGTTATGTGCCAATATGCACGAAAAAGCGTGAAGCCTATTGTTGCTTGCTCCACCTTTGAGGCCTTAGGACTTGCCCTTCACGTCAGAACAAGCAACGAGACCCCACGCCGATATGTGTAGGTACACTCCCATATAGACAGCTCTTTGGGAGCTGTCTTATGGAAGGTACATATATACATACCCATAGGCATCATCGTTGCATGGTTCTTTGACGTGAGATTTGGAGTGTCCTAAGTTCCAAAGGTCAAAAACCAAGCGCAATAACGCTTTTTTATGTTTGCCCTCAACAAAGTGTCACTCTTTTAAGCGACTTCTGTATAGGGCCGTTTGCTGTCATATCATACAGTAAGTACGTAACAGTTCTGCAAAAATAATAAAAGTTACCGAAATAACCAAAAAAAAACGGATAAATTTTGAAAATGAAGGTAAAATACAAACTTCTATGCACGTAGATGTACTTTTTATCTCGCATGCATTATTATATAAGGTGAATTTGTTTTATAATTTGTGTTTGGGCTAAATGTGAGTCACTCGAAAATCGGTTCCAACTCAATGAAACCGGCTTTCGAGTTCTCGTTTTTACAGTGCCTTCAGCGAGAAGGCATAGTCGTAGTCTATTCGTCCATGACTGGCTATGTTGTCGAGCCATGCTGCTTCTTGATGGCTGATTTCCGAGATTGTGCTTGGCGTTTCATTCTTGAATGTTTCATAGACCTTAGCGAGACAACTTAGTTCTTCTTCACTGAGACTTGCTTCGTCAAATTCCAATGCTGACACAAGTTTTGTTCCACTGTTTCCATTCTTGCTTTCAATAGGCATTTGCTCTATATCATCCACGAGACTATATACCCGGTCCCATCGCTCTGGGACTGGTCCGTAAGGTACTGCCTTAAATACTAAGCCTGTCAATCCTAATCCTCTGCTCCTGTAGGCAAGAAAGTCGGCATAGAAGAGAAGTTTGTTCATTTGCGTAACGAAGACTCCGTTAAATTTCTCTATGAAGTACAGCATCGTGTTTTTTAATTTGCTTATTGAAGGCAGGGCATAGCCATTCCATTGATTTCTCCCATCTGTAGTAAAAATCAATTGTTTGATAAGTTTCGAGCTGTTTGATTCATTTTCTAATTCCTCGATACACAACATAATCTTGTCGTATTCCTCTGTATTCAGTAAGTTTTTGGCAGCTTCAACAAATGTGGCAAACACTGCAGGTACTTGTATGGTCTTCAGTATCCTTCCGTTTGTAAGACTTGGCATATCACCATTCTCGTACAGTCGATATTGGTTTTCACCGAACCCCAATATCACTGACATCTTGGTGGCCGACAGACCATATTTTCTGCGTATACTGCGTATCTCGTCAGGGAATGGAATTCCATACTTAGTACGATATTGATTATATATCTGCATTGTATTGGCGGTATCCAATTCTGTTGTTGTAAACAGTTCGCGTGTATCTACGCATTGATAGCTAAGAAAAGTGTATTCGAACTTTTCTTTTCTGAAAACTGCTGTTCGTTTCTCCGAATGCAGTACTACATTTCCTCCTGTAAATGGACTTTTCATCATTTCTTCTTTTATTTGAATTGATAAACCAGTTTATACTCTGCGACATGGAAAGAGATGCACACGGCGCTATTGTTAGCGATGCCCATCGAAATTTTGATATAGACATCCTGCGATTTTACTTTCTTTCCAAACACCCATAAATCTGCCACTTTGTTAAGCGTGTCTTCTAAGGGACCTTCTACGAAATCATCAACTTCTAGGTTCTTGATGATTTCGAGACGCTTGAGGGCTGTAATTTCCAAGTCCAATAGGGCTTGAGTATTTTTTCCTCTATCGTCACGGAAGACTATGCCAAATATTTTAGCTTTGTCCTTGAAACGCTTTAGAAATAGCGAGACTTCATCTTCTTTATTCATTGTTTGATATTTATTTTGTGCTGCAAAGATACATTAATTAGTTGAAAAATACAAATTATTTTTCGCTATTTTCAACTTTTTAGTTGAAATTGTTTGTTTTGGGATATTGAATGGAAAAAGTAAAAAGGGTGAAAGGTAAAAAGAAAGCAGGCAGATGACATCCCGCCAGGCTCTTTTTACCTTTTTACTTTTTTACCTTTAAAATTATACGTATGTCTCCAGGAACTTCAAGGTTCCTTCTATCTTCAATGTCTTGGTGCTGGCAGGAACAACGATGCTTTCGCCGCCCTGGAACGTAATCTCGTTACCTTCGTTGTCGGTAATCTTAGCCTCACCCTTCAAGCCAATCAGAATCACGAAGCTGTCCAACTCTGAATAATCCAGTGTCATTGGCTCATCGAGATCATAAACGGCTGTGGTGAAGTAAGGGCACTGCACCATGCTTACACCCTGATTCTTGGCAGGAGTGTAGTGCTGGCGATAGTCTGGCAATACGGTGTAGTCAATGCACTCGGCAGCTTCCTTGGTGTGGAGCTGACGATAGTTGCCATCCTTGTCCTTGCGTTTGAAGTCGTAGATGCGATAGGTAACATCGCTGGTCTGCTGAATCTCGACAACGAAACAGCCTGTTCCGATGGTGTGGATTCTGCCGGCTGGGATAAAGAAACAGTCACCTTCCTTCACGTTATACTGAGCCAGGGCATCGGTGATGGTATCATTCTCCACCATCTCCTTGTACTGCTCAGGAGTAATCTGCATCTTCAAGCCGTTGTAGAGTTTGGCATCCGGCTCGCATGGCAGCGCATACCACATCTCGGTCTTGCCGCGTTCCTTACCTTGCTTCTTGGCAATTTCATCATTAGGATGCACCTGGATAGAGAGGTCGCGGTTGGCATCGATAAACTTGATGAGCAGTGGAAACTCATTGCCGAAACGCTTGTAGTTCTCTTCTCCGAGGAAGCTTCCCTTCCGTTCTGCAACAACCTCGTTGAGGCTCTTGCCCTGCATCTCGCCATCGGCTACGATGCTTTCATTTCCTGGTACTCCAGAGATTTCCCAGCTTTCTCCCACATTCTCTTGCTTTACGTCGAGATGCTTGAAAGTGATAATCTTACTGCCACCCCAGATGGTGGATTTTAATAGCGGTTGAAATTTTAATGGTTTCATTATTACCTATATTTAGTTTATAAATGTACTCTTCAGTACGGTTTCTTACTCTCAGGTAAGGCTCTTGCTGAACCTATACCTTATTATATATAACGCTTTTTGTGCGAAATATACTTAGTCTAGTAAGCGTATTTCTTACTTCAAATATCAACTTCTCTTTTATTTTCTAACTCCCCCTCTGGGTATGTTAGTTCTCTCTCCAGAATGCTGGTGTAAAGATAACCAGCACACTGAATATTTCCAGACGACCGATGAGCATCATCAGCGAGCAGAACCATTTTGCCACATCCGGCAGTTCGCTCCACGACATGGTTGGTCCGATTTCCGTACCCAGCGTAGGTCCCACATTACCCACACAACTCAGGGTGATGGTGATGGCATTGGTATTGTCGATGCCCATGGCTATCATCGTGAACGATATCACCAGACAGATGATGAGATAAGTGGTGAGGAAGGCAAGCAGCGTAACACGCTTCTGCATCGGTACGTTCACACCATCAATCTTCAATGGCAACACGGCGTTAGGATGCAGAATCTGGCGGAATTCATTCTTCACCATTCTTACCAGCATCACGCCACGGATACATTTCAAACCTCCACTCGTACTACCCGAGCAGGCTCCGAAGAACATGCAGGTAGCCAATACCACCCAGGTAACATGAGGCCACACAGCAGCATCGTCGTTAAACAGACCGGTGGTGGTGATGAAAGAAACCACCTGGAAGATAGCACTTCTGAAGGCATGCTCCACATCGTAGTTGCGCATCACCATCAGCTCTACCATGATGAAGGCGCTGAATGCAGCAACCATGAATGCATAGAACTTAAACTCTGAGTTCTTGAACAGATCCTTGATCTTAAACTTGATGACGGCTGCATAGAGCAGGGTGAAGTTCACACCCGACAGGAAACAGAAGAACGTACAGATGTATTCCAGCGCTGGTGAATGGAAGAACTCGGTACTGCTGTTGTGGGTAGCGAAACCACCCGTTGCCGTCGTGCTCATCGCATAGTTGAAACTGTCGAAGAGATTCATTCCCGCCACATAGTAGGATATGATGCAGGCGATGGTGAGCATCAGATAGATACTCCATATCCATTTTGCCGAAGTGGAAAGACGGGGATGAAGCTTGGTCTTGATAGGACCTGTAGCCTCGGCAGCAAACACCTTGGTCTGTCCTCCTACAAGCGATGGCAGCAGGGCGATGGTGAAGAACACGATTCCCAGACCGCCTATCCATTGGGTGAGCGAACGCCAGAACAGCAGTCCGTGGGGGAAACATTCTACATCGTCTAATATCGTAGCCCCCGTTGTCGTAAATCCCGACATGGTTTCGAAGTAGGCATCGGTAAAGTTGTTGATGTATCCACTCACCATGAAGGGGAGGGTTCCGAAGAAACTGAATACAATCCATGAGAGCGTTACCACGAGATAGGCATCACGGCGCGACATTGAGTTATCTGCTCCGTGTCCTCGCCATTTCAGCACCAGTCCGCCTCCGATGGTGGTAAGTGTTGCCACAATGAAGGCAAAGATGTCGTCCTGCTGGTAATAGAAAGCTACCAGCAGACTGACGAAGAGCAGGAAAGCCTCGATGAAAAGCAGTTGCCCTAAAATCTTATATATTAATTTGCTGTTTATCATATATGAAGTATGTCTCTATCTCCTTCACGCTTAGATGAAGTATTTCTCAATTTTCTTCATGTTGATGTTGTGGCAGAAAACCATCACCGAGTCGCCCGGTTCTATCTGGGTATTACCCGAAACGAGCATTCCTTCTTCACCGCGAACCAGTCCACCGATGGTTACACCGATAGGCATGCCGAGTTCCTTCACCGGTTTCTGGGTTACCTTCGAACCTTCTTTGGCTATAAACTCAGCTACATCGGCATTAGCGCTCATCAGGAATCTCACGTTCATCACGTCGGCATCGAGCATCATCTGGTAGATGTAGCTGGCGGCAATCATCTTCTTGTTGATGATGGTACCGATATCCAGACTCTCTGCCATGCTCACGTAGTCTACGTTTTCTACGGCAGCCACTGTCTTGCGCACACCCATTCTCTTGGCGGTAAGACAGGCCAGGATATTGGTTTCGGCGTTACCGGTCAGTGCCACGAAGGCCTGAGTACTGCGGATACCTTCTTCTACGAGCAGCGGAATGTCGCGTCCGTCTCCATGAATGATGAGCGTCTTGTTCTCATCGAGAATATCGTTGAGATATTCGCAGCGCTCCTCACTCATCTCGATAATCTTGCATTCCATATATTCCGGCATCTTCTTTACGGCTCTTACGGCTGTGCGTCCGCCACCCATGATCATCACGTTCTTCACATCCACATAGTGCTCCTTGCCCACAATCTTGCGGATATATGGGATGTAGTTGCGGGTGGTCATGAAGTAGGCGAGGTCGTAGAGTTTCAGTTCGTCGTTACCGCCAGGGATGATGGTATCGCTGCCTCGCTTGATGGCTACCACGTGGTATGGATCGTTAGGACCGCTGATGCTCTTGAGTGGTTCGTTCAGTATCTCGCATCCTTCGCGTAGTTTGATGCCGAGCATGATGAGTGCGCCGTCGTGCACATCCCAGCGCTGACGTACCCAACTCATTTTCAGTCCGTTATTGATATCTACGGCTGCGAGCATCTCCGGATAAATCAGTTTGCTGATACCTAATTCTTTGAAGAATTCCTGAGCCTGCTGATCCATATATTCCGGATTATCCACGCGGGCCACCGTTCTTTTGGCACCCAGGTTCTTGGCAAGGATGCTAGCTGTGATGTTGGTACTTTCTACTGGAGTAACGGCGATGAAGAGATCGGCATCTGCAACCCCCGCATCGCGTAAGATGTGAAGACTGGTAGGCTTGCCCAGCATGGTGAGCAGGTCGCAGTCGGAGCCAATGCTTGCCAGGCGCTCTTCGCTTTCATCGATGAGCGTAATCTCTTCATTGCTGCGTGACAGGAGTCTCGCCAGGTGAGTACCTATGGCATATGCGCCAGCTATGATTATTTTCATTTCTTAATTGCTTCTTTGATTGATTCTTTATCGAGATGCACGATTTCCCTGAGCTGTGCCACGGTTCCGTGCTCCACAAACTCATCTGGCAATCCCATTCGGGTCATCTTTGGCTGATAGTCATGGTCGTTCATCCATTCCAGTACGGCTGAGCCCATACCGCCCATACGAACACCGTCTTCGATGGTGATGATGCGGCTGAACTTTTCGCCCACCTCTTTCAGAATGTCTTCATCGAGTGGCTTGAGGAATCGCATATCGTAGTGGGCGATGCTTATTCCGGTTTCGGCTTCAACCTCAGCGATAGCCTGAGCGGCATCGTTTCCGATAGGACCGATGGTAAGAACGGCCACATCGGTGCCGTCTTTCAGCTTTCTGCCGGTACCGGTCTTGATTTCCTCCATCGGGTTGCGCCAGTCTACGAGCACACCCTTGCCTCTCGGATAACGGATTACATAGCTGCCATGACCTGGCAACTGGGCTGAATACATCAGGTTGCGCAACTCATGTTCGTTCATCGGAGATGCGATGGTGAGATGCGGAATCGGACGGAGAGCCGCCATATCGAAGGCACCATGATGGGTTGGTCCGTCTTCACCTACCAGTCCGGCACGGTCCAGACACATGATAACCGGCAGGTTGAGCAGTGCCATGTCGTGGATGATGTTATCGTAGGCACGCTGTGCAAACGAACTGTAGATATTGCAGAAAGGAATCAGTCCGTCTTTCGCCATACCTCCAGAGAAGGTAACGGCATGTCCCTCGGCAATACCGACATCGAAGGTACGGTTTGGCATCGCCTTCATCATGATGTTCATGGAGCATCCTGTAGGCATGGCTGGCGTCACACCTACAATCTTCGGGTTCTTCTGAGCCAGTTCCAGCAGCGTCTCTCCGAAAACATCCTGATATTTAGGAGGCTGGTTGCTGGTATCGGCAATGATTCTCTCACCCGTTTCCGGATCGAATTTGCCTGGCGCGTGCCAGATGGTAGCACTCTTCTCGGCAGGTTCGTAACCCTTTCCCTTGGTGGTATGCAGGTGCAGCAGCTTAGGACCCTTCATGTTCTTAAGCTGTTTGAGCACTCTCGCCACTTCCTTCACGTCATGACCGTCGAAAGGTCCGAAGTAGCGGATATTCATACCCTCGAAGATATTCTGCTGATGACTCAGTGCCGACTTCAGTGCATTGTTCAGGCGCAGGATGCCCTTCTTGCGGTCTTCGTTGAGATAGCCTTTGGAGTGCAGCCACTGCGATGCCTTGAAACGGAGGCGGTTGTAGGTCTCGTTGGTATCGAGGTTCAGGAGATATTTCTCCATACCGCCCACAGCCCGGTCGATGCTCATATCGTTGTCGTTCAGGATGATGAGCATGTCGTTAGGTGTACTTGATACGTTGTTCAGTCCCTCGAATGCCAGTCCGCCGCTCATGGCTCCATCGCCAATGACGGCTACCACATGCCTGTCGGTATCTCCGTTTTCGCGTGCGGCAACGGCCATACCGAGTGCTGCGGAGATGGAATTGCTCGCATGTCCGCAGGCGAAGGTATCATATTCGCTTTCTAAAGGTGTAGGGAATGGACGGATGCCGTGCAACTTGCGGTTGGTGCAGAAGTTTTCGCGGCGTCCTGTTAATATCTTATGTCCGTAGGCCTGGTGTCCCACATCCCATACAATACGGTCGTATGGGGTGTTGTAGATATAATGTAGGGCTACGGTTATTTCCACCACGCCAAGAGAGGAGGCAAAATGACCGGGGTTGACGGCAACCTCGTCGATAATGTCTTCTCTTAACTCTTTGCAGACTTGTGGCAGCTGGTCAATGCTCAGCCGTCTCAAATCTTCCGGGTATTTTATACTATTTAATAGACTAAACTTGTTCTTGTCCATGTTTTCTTCGTGAAAATCTTGTGCAAAGATAATGCTTTTTTCCTATATAAAGCACTTTTGAGGCAATATTTTCGCTTTTTCCGATTATTCTTTGTATTTTTGCAAAGGAAATTTCTGAAAAAGGAATGAAATCCGGAATTAGTTATATAACAATAAGCAAATAAATACCTTTATCGTGATGAGAAAAAATGTATTACTTTTGGGAGCCATGATGATGGCTTCCATGTCTCTGATGGCGCAGACCAAGGGTGGCGGCATCAGTCAGTCTGCTCTCCAGCAGATGGAGAAAAGCCAGCAGGCAGGTATCGCCAACAAGGCACTCTTCAATGCGATTGCCAACAACAACATTGATGACCTTGTGAAGAATCATGCCAACGAGGCCCCGGTTGATACTCATTTCAGCATCGAGACTCCTTCGCAGAGCATTCACAACCAGAAGAGTTCGGGCCGTTGCTGGATGTTCAGCGGTTTCAATGTGCTCCGTTCTAACTTTGCTATTAACGACAAGCAGGGTAGAGTGGTGGAGTATTCTCAGGATTATCTCTTCTTCTATGACCAGCTGGAGAAGGCTAACCTGATGCTTCAGGGGGTTATCGACCTTGGCAAGAAGAGCATCGAGGATCCTCAGGTGCAGTTCTTCTTCAAGAATCCGCTCAATGATGGTGGTACTTTCTGTGGTGTTGCCGATTTGGCCAGCAAGTATGGTCTCGTACCAATGAGCGCCCAGCCTGAGACCTTCTCAAGCAACAATACTTCCAAGATGAGCCGTCTCGTAAGCAGCAAGCTCCGCGAGTATGGTCTGGAACTCCGCAAAATGGTGGCTCAGGGCAAGAAGTCGGCAGCTATCCAGGCTCGCAAGAACGAGATGCTCGGTCAGGTTTATCACATGCTGAGTCTTACTCTCGGCGAACCGGTAAAGGAATTTACCTATGCTTTTCGCGACAAGGACGGCAAGCAGATTGGCGAGGCGAAGAAGTATACTCCTAAGAGTTTCTATGAGGAAACCGTAGGCAAGGACCTGAATGGTACCTTCCTGATGGTGATGAACGATCCACGCCGTCCTTACCACAAGACATACGAGGTAGAGTACGACCGCCACACTTACGATGGCCATAACTGGAAGTATCTGAACTTGCCTATGGAGGAGATAGCCCAGCTCGCCATCGCCTCTCTGAAGGATGGTCATAAGATGTATTCAAGCTATGATGTGGGCAAGCAGCTTGATAGAAAGCGCGGCTATCTGGCACTCGACAACTTCGACTATGGAAGCCTCTTCAATACCTCATTCCCAATGAACAAGGCTGACCGCATTGCTACTTTCGATAGCGGTTCTACTCATGCCATGACGCTGACTGCTGTAGATCTTGATGCCAATGGCAAGCCTGTAAAGTGGAAGGTGGAGAACAGTTGGGGTGCCGACAATGGTTTTGCCGGTTGCTTCATCATGACCAACGATTGGTTCAACGAGTACATGTTCCGCCTGGTAGTAAACAAGAAGTATGCTTCTGAGCAGCTCTTGAAGGAATTCGATCAGAAGCCAACCATGCTGACTCCAGATGATCCTCTGTTCCAGTTGGAAGACTAATTCATCAAGAAATATAGATTTAAACCGTATTTTTCTCGAGAAAAGAGAAGAATACGGTTTATTTTTTGTATTTTTGTACCCGAAATAATGGTAAGAACGTTATTTATATAAAAGTTATATAGATTATGTTAGAGAAAAGTAAGCGTGAGCGCATCATTGCGCTCGTTAATAAAGAGGTGGTTCCTGCCATCGGCTGTACCGAACCGATGGCTGTGGCACTATGTACAGCCAAGGCTGCTACTACATTGGGCAAGCGCCCTGAACGTATTGAAGTTCTTCTGAGTCCTAATATGCTCAAGAATGCGATGGGTGTCGGCATTCCTGGCACGGGTATGATCGGCTTGCCTATCGCCGTATCGCTGGGTGCGCTCATCGGAAAGCCTGAATATCAGCTGGAAGTGTTGAAAGATCTTACTCCCGGCAGTCTGGAGCAGGGCAAACAATATATCAAGGATGCGGATATCAACATCAAACTGAAGCAGGGTGATGTGGATAAACTCTATATCGAAATCATCTGTCATGCCGGTGAAGACCAGGCTACGGCAATTATCTCCGGTTCTCATACCCATTTTGTGTATGTTGAGCGTAATGGCGAGGTGGTGCTCGATAAGCGTGGCGGTACTGTGGGCGATGAGGCTGATGACGACATCCAGCTCAATTTCCCGATGGTTTACGAGTTTGCTACAACAGCTCCGCTCGATGAGATTTCTTTCATTCTCAAGACCAGAGACTATAATATGAAGGCTGCCGAGTTGAGTATCAAAGGCAACTATGGCCACTGCCTGGGCAAGACGATGGACCGTCCGTTGAGTCATGGTATCTTCGGCGATAATATTTTCTCGCATATCATTTCCCGCACCGCTTCAGCCTGTGATGCCCGTATGGGTGGCGCCATGATTCCGGTGATGAGTAACAGCGGCAGCGGCAACCAGGGCATCTGTGCAACGAATCCTGTGGTGGTTTATGCGCTGGAGAACGAGAATACCGAGGAGGAAATGATCCGGGCCCTGATGCTCAGTCATCTGACTGCCATCTATATCAAGCAGAGCTTAGGCAAGCTTTCAGCTCTTTGCGGTTGTGTGGTAGCCAGTACGGGCAGCAGTTGCGGCATCACCTATCTGATGGGTGGCGATTATACCCGCATCTGCAATTCTGTCAAGAATATGGTAGCCAATCTCACCGGTATGATTTGTGACGGAGCGAAACCAAGTTGTGCCCTGAAGATTTCATCAGGTGTCAGCACTGCCCTTCTTTCCGCCCTCCTTTCTATGGAAGGCAAGTGTGTCACCTCTGCCGAGGGTATCGTAGATGATGATGTGGATAAGTGCATCCACAACCTCACGAGCATTGGTGCCGATGCGATGCGAGCTACCGATGATATGGTGCTCGATATCATGACGCATAAATAATATAGCTTTTGATAAGTTATTTAAATAGTCTTAGAAACCTATATTGTTTACCTTTTAAATATAGTTTCGTATGGTTGCCGGCAGCTGCCAGCAATCTTGCTGCCATATGCCGACAATGTTGCTGCCATATGCCAGCAACCTTGCTGGCGGCTGCCGACTATTAGATAGATCTACTTCTTCATGCCGATAGATACGGCTTCTGTAGCTAATTCACATGCTTGCAATGGATTATAAAACAAAGCATCTATGGACTTAAAGCATGATGTTTATACTATTACCAATATTATGATCTTGCGTATCGTTATCATCTTATTCTTAAAATTAAAAGATATTAAAAAACTGGCTTTTTCTTGGAGATAATCGCGGATATGTGTATATTTGCATCATCTGATAATCGCGGATAGGTGTAAAAACTGAGAAATGTTAATCGCGGATAGGTGTATTTTTCCGATAAAATTAATCTAGGATAGGTGTAAATTATGAGAAGAAAAGTATATGATCAACTCAAGAAATGGAAAGAAGAACAGAACGGAGAAAGTGCTGTTCTCATCAATGGTGCCCGTCGTGTAGGAAAGAGCTATATCGTAAAGGAATTCGCTCAAAAAGAATACAAGAGTTATATTTTACTTGATTTCAATAAAATAGGAAAGGACATAAAATCCTTGTTCGAAACCTATCTGGATGACTTGGATACGTTCTTTATGTATTTAAGCAGTTTCACCAATACACCTCTATATCCAAGAAATTCGGTTATAATCTTTGATGAGGTGCAATTGTATCCCCGGGCTCGTACAGCTATCAAGTATCTGGTTGAAGATGGTCGTTACGATTATATCGAGACTGGTTCGCTCGTTTCTATCAAAAAGAACGTAGAGAATATCATGATTCCTTCTGAGGAGGAAGAAATATTGATGTATCCTATGGATTTCGAGGAATTCTTGTGGGCACTGAACAATGAAACCCTGATGCCGCTTATACGAATGAACTTTCAGAAAAGGCATGAGATGGGACAAATGATGCATCGAATGGCAATGGACTATTTCAGACAGTATCTCATTGTTGGAGGAATGCCGCAGGCTGTAGCTAAATTTGTAGAAACCAGAGATTTCAATAAGGTGGATCGTGTGAAACGCCAAATTCTTACTTTATATCGTAACGATATCCAGAAGTATGCGTCAACTTATGTATTTAAAGTTACTCAGATTTTTGATACAATTCCTTCTCAGCTTCAAAAACATGAGAAGAAATTTATGTTGAAGGCACTCACAGAAGGGGCGAGAATGCGAGATTATGAAACGGCATTCTTTTGGCTGTCAGATGCAATGATAGTCAATATGGCCTATAATACGACAGAGCCAAGTATCGGTCTTGGCATGAATACCGATGATACGACATTGAAATGCTATATGGCTGATACGGGGTTGCTCATCAGTCATGCTTTCAATGAAAATACGATAGTATCTGAAAACTTATATAACAAGCTTCTGATAGATAAGCTGGAGTTTAATGGTGGAATGATAGTTGAGAATATTGTTGCTCAGATGTTACGTTCGGCAGGGCATAAGCTGTATTTCTTTTCCAAATATAGTAAGGATGATGCCCAGGAAAGGATGGAACTGGATTTCCTGATAGCCAAAGATACCATAACGGCAAAGCATAATATTTCACCGATAGAAGTGAAGTCAACTAACAGATACACGCTCACTTCTCTCAAAAAGTGCATCGCTAAATATGGTAGCTATCTGGCAACCCCGTATGTTTTGCATGCTGCTGATTTGAAAGTAGAGGAGGGGATTACTTATTTGCCATTGTATATGACAGGGTTATTATAAGTGGTTTTAGTTGAATGGAAACGGCTCGCAAGAAATCGAAACTTCTTGCGAGCCGTTTTATTATTGTGATGCAAGTGAATTCTTCACTCTTCACTCTTCTTTCTTCACTCCCAATTATACGAGTGTTGCAACGATTTCCTCACGGGTTCCTGGCAACATATCGATAACTGGAATCTCTGGCATGGTGTAGCAACCTGGCTGCAGACGGAATGAAGCACGAGCTACGTTAACCAATACCTGAGCGGTGAGGGCTGGGTTGTTGATGCTCATGTTGAACTCGAAACGCTGGTTCTGGGTCTTACCAGATACACCCTTGCGAACGAGGTTCACACCATGACCCATATCCTTTACATCATCTACAGATGCTACGGCAAATACGTGGGTCTCATCGTGAGCGAAGTATGGATCGGCCTTGATTTCGGCTGTTACATCCTCAAGCTTGGCACCTTCTTCCAACTCTACATAAACCATACGGCGGTGGATACCCTCACCCAATGGGATGGTTACAGAGAGCGCTTCCTTTACGCCCTTCTTGCCACGAACACAAACTGAGTGACCCATACTCATACCAGGACCGAAGTTGGTGTATGTCAAGCCCTTAGGAGCAAGGCTCTCCATCAGAACACGTACGATAGAATCAGAACCTGGGTCCCAACCAGCAGAGATAACGCTTACCTTGCCAGCCTTCTTACAGTTCTCCATCTGCTTGGTACGGTAGTCGAGGATGCTGGTGTGGATATCGAAGCTGTCTACGGTGTTGATACCGAGGGCAACGATCTTCTCTGCATACTCTGGGCAAGAGCGGGTAGGGGTTGCGAGGATAGCAACATCTACATCCTTCAACTTGGTGATGTCATCTACTACTTCATAGTTTGCCAACTCAGCTGGTTTGTCCTTGGCACCCTGGCGACGTACAATACCTGCAATCTCAAAGTCAGGAGCTGCTTCGAGTGCCTCAACAGTAAACTTACCGATGTTGCCGTATCCTACTACGGCTGCTCTAAATTTCTTCATTGTCTTATTTCTTTTATTTTGTTGTTTTAATTTCTTTTATTTCTTGCGGTTTAGTCATCCAACGGATATGTTTTCCGCTTTTTATTCTATTTCCGGTTGCAAAAGTATAGCTTTTTCTTGAAATACGTGACGTTTTAATAGAATTTTAACTCATAAAAGTTGCAAAAAGTAGTAAAATCATAGTTTTTAGGTATGAATAAGCGGAGATTTGTAAGGTTTCTGCTGCAAGAGCCTTACAGTTTCGTTATTTTGTTGCGAAACATCATACACCCCCTTTCCGATACCTCCCGATGTGCTTTGAATTACGTCCTGACGTAGCTTTTGCTGCGTCCCGACGTCTCTGGCTCTGCGTCGGGACGTATGACATGCTACGTCGGGACGTAATTTTATGGAACTCTATTACAATAATCCCGCCCTTCGCACGTTATTAATATATTAATTTAATTAGGAGAAAAAGAAAATGATAGAATATATTCATGGCGATCTGACAGAGTTGACACCTGCGCTGGCTATTGTTGAGACTGCGGGGGTGGGCTACGGACTCAATATATCGCTCAATACATATACTGCCATTCAGGGCAAACAGGAAGTGAAACTCTATGTTCACGAAGTGCTGGTGGCTGGTGGAAGAGATGACTCTTTCACCCTTTTCGGCTTTGCTACCAAACAGGAACGTGAACTCTACCGCCTCCTCATCACCGTTTCTGGAGTAGGCGGAAATACAGCCCGTATGATTCTCTCTTCACTCTCGCCACGCGAACTCTGCGAAATCATCTCTACTGGTAACGACAAGGTGCTGAAAACCGTGAAGGGTATCGGACTGAAGACAGCACAGCGAATCATCATCGACCTGAAAGATAAAATCGTGAGCCTCGGCATTGCTGACGAACTGCCAGCCAGCGGAGGCAATGTGGTGATGGTAAACAATGACGTAAAGGATGAGGCGGTAAGCGCCCTCACCATGCTCGGCTTCTCGCCGGCACCATCTGCCAAGGTAGTAGTAGATATCCTTAAGGCACAGCCTGATCTCCCGGTAGAACAGGTTGTGAAACTGGCATTGAAGCAAATCAAATAAGTTAGGAGTTCTTGTCGATGAAACAGAAGCAAAGATTTATATCTTTTCTATTGGCTTGGCTGATGGTGGCAACCTTCGGCTATGCGATAGCTTTGCCTCAACTTCAGGACGATAAAAAGAAAACCCATACCAGCACAGCCCAGCCCGTGCAGCTCGATGAAGATACCATTCCCGATTCGCTGCTGCATACCCGCTGGCAGATTCAGCGCACCCAACCTTACTCCCTGAGCGACCTCTATCAGAGTCCGCTCGACCTGAAACGTCCTGATAATCTGCAATATCAGGTAGTCTACAACGATACCCTCGACCGCTATATCATCGGCAACCGCATGGGCTCAACCTGGCTTTCGGCTCCTATCATGCTCACTCCGAAAGAGTATCTTGCATGGACCGAACAGCAGCAGCGCAACAGCTACTTCCGCAAGCAGAACGATGAAATTTTCCAGGCAAAAGGCAAGGAAAAGTTCGATTTCTCGGATATGCACTTCGACTTGGGACCTGCCGAGAAAATCTTCGGTCCTGGTGGCATCAGAGTGAAGACACAGGGCTCTGCTGAACTCAAGTTCGGTATCAACAAGAAAAACATCGACAATCCTTCGTTGCCTATCCGCAACCGAAAGACGACGATGATGGATTTTGATGAGAAAATCAATCTCAATGTCAACGGAAAGGTGGGCGATAAGGTGAACATGAACCTGAATTACAACACCGATGCCACCTTCGATTTCGATGCACAGAACATGAAACTGAAGTACGACGGCAAGGAAGATGAAATCATCAAACTCGTTGAGGCGGGCAACGTCTCCTTCCCTTCCAACTCTTCGCTCATCAAAGGTGCCAGCAGTCTGTTTGGTGTTAGAACCGATATGCAGTTTGGCAAACTCAAGCTGCAGATGGTAGCTTCGCAGAAGAAGAGTGCATCGAAGAGCGTATCTACCAGGGGCGGTGTGCAGCTTACCCCTTTCGAATTGAATGTAGCCGATTATGAGGAGAACCGCCACTTCTTCCTCTCCCAGTATTTCAGAAATCATTATGATGCCTGGATGCAGAAACTTCCTAATCTCACCACGGGCATCACCATCAACCGTGTGGAGGTGTGGGTTACCAACAAAACCGGCAATACCACCAATACCCGAAACATCGTAGCCCTGACCGACCTGGGCGAGAACCAGAAACTGAGCAACCCGATGTGGGCGGCGAGCGGACAGGTGCCTTCTAACCAGGCGAATACAGAGTATGCGGCGATGACAGGGCAGTATGCTGCTGCCCGTGACATCGACCAGGCTGCAACCACTCTCGATGGAGGCGGACTGGTTGGCGGAGCCGATTATGAGAAACTGGAGAGTGCCCGTCTGCTCAATTCTTCTGAGTATACAGTCAATACCGCCTTGGGTTATATCTCATTGAAAACCAGTCTGCAGACCGACCAGGTACTTGCCGTAGCCTATGAGTATACATCGGGAGGCGTTACCTATCAGGTGGGCGAGTTTGCATCCGATCTCAGCGATACCAAGCAGGCACTCTTCGTGAAATCGCTCAAGAATACCAGCAATAATCCGCGACAGGGCAACTGGGGGCTGATGATGAAGAACGTTTATTATCTGGCTTCTACCGTAGAGAAGGAGAAGTTCCGCCTGGATGTAAAATACCAGAGCGATACCACCGGCGTATATCTCAGTTATATCCCTGAGCAGCAGGTGAAGGAGCAGCCTATCATCCGTGTGCTGGGCGCCGACCGTCTGGATAACAACAACAAAGCACACAGCAATGGATATTTCGATTATGTAGAAGGCTATACCGTCTCTAACGGACGCGTGTTCATTCCGAAGGTAGAGCCTTTCGGCAGTTATATGCGTGATTATCTGGTCAAGCGGGGCGTGGCTGCCGACAAGGCTGAAAAGTATGCCTTTACCGAACTTTATGACAGTACGAAGACTGTAGCCAAGCAGATAGCCGAAAAGAACAAGTATCAGATTGTGGGACAGTTCAAGGGCTCTGCAGCCAATGTCATCTCGCTCGATGCCTACAATGTGCCACAGGGCTCGGTGGTCGTTACGGCAGGCGGTATCACCCTGAAAGAGGGCACCGACTATTCGGTAGATTACAGTGCCGGTGAGGTGACCATCCTGAACCAGAGCATCATCGATGCCGGTACGGCTGTCAACGTTTCTCTGGAGAGTAATACCGATTTCGGACAAACCCGAAAAACGATGTTCGGACTGAACTGGGAGTATGATTTTACCAAGAACTTCCAGTTGAGCGGTACTATCCAGCACCTCTCCGAACAGGCGCTTACTACCAAGGTATCCATGGGCTCCGAACCGCTGAAGAACACCCTTTGGGGCATCAATCTCAACTGGCGCAAGGAGAGTCAGTGGCTCACCAATGTGCTTGACAAAATACCATTCCTGCACCTTACCCAGCCATCGCAGATATCCTTTACAGGAGAATTTGCCCAGCTCATTGCCGGTGAGGCAGGTGGCACACAGGACAATGCATCTTATATCGATGACTTCGAGGGTACGAAGACCACCATCGATGTAACGACTCCTACCTCCTGGTTTATATCCAGTGTGCCTTCGCTCAATTTCAAGGACGATTACAGCGATAAGACCGGTCTGAGCAGCGGTTTCCACCGTTCGCGCCTAGCCTGGTATACCATCGATCCGCTGTTCACCCGCCGTGGAAGTTCGCTCACTCCGGGACATATCAAGGGCGACCTCAAGCAGTTGAGTAACCATTATGTTCGTGAGGTCTATACCAAGGAGCTCTTCCCATTGCGCGACCAGAGCAGTTATCAGGGCGCTACCAATACCCTGAATGTACTCAATCTGGCCTACTATCCAAGTGAGCCGGGACCATACAACTTCAATGTAACAGATTTGCAGGCAGACGGAACCCTGCAGAATCCGCAGCGCAACTGGGGCGGAATGATGCGTAAGCTGGATACCAACGATTTCGAGCAGGCAAACATCGAATACATCGAGTTCTGGATGCTCGATCCGTTCATCTATTCCCGCGAAGAGGCTGATGCTGCCGATTACGGTGGCGATTTCTACATCAACCTGGGCGAGGTGAGCGAGGATATCCTGCGTGATGGCAAGAAATTCTATGAGAGTGGCATGCCGGTAGATGGCAGCAAGAGCTACACCTATACCCAGTGGGGTAAGATTCCTACCCAGAGCACCGTGACCTATGCCTTTGCTACCACCAGTGGCAGCAGAGCCTTGCAGGATGTGGGTTTCAACGGACTGACTGATGCCGAGGAGCAGGAATTCTACAAGAGTGCTTATCTCGACCAGATTCAGGGCAAGGTGAACCAGGCGGTGTTCGACAGTATCTTTGCCGATCCGGCACGTGATGACTACCACTATTTCCGCGGTTCCGACTGGGATGAGATGCGTGCTCCAATCCTGCAGAGATATAAGTATATCAACAATCCTCAGGGCAACTCGCCTGACAGCGACAGCCGTTCTGAGAGCTATGATACTTCTTATAAGTCAACGCCGGATGTTGAGGATATCAACCAGGATTATACGCTCAACGAATATGAGAAATACTTCCAGTATCGTGTCAGCATCCGTCCGGAAGATCTCGTGGTGGGTAACAATCATATTGTAGATAAGCGTGAATACAGCCAGACCTGGCGTGATAATACCAAGTCTACCGTTACCTGGTATCAGTTCCGCATACCTATCGATGAGTTTGAGAGCCGTCAGGGTAACATCAACGATTTCTCCAGCATCCGCTTCATGCGTATGTTCCTCACCGGTTTCAAGAAACCTATCGTGCTGCGTTTCGGTACCTTCGACCTCGTGATGGGCAAGTGGCGTACCTATGATCAGCCGCTCGGCGCAGCCAGTGGCGGAACCCTCGACGCAAGCAGCGTGAGTCTGGAAGAGAACGGCGAGAAGACACCGGTCAACTATGTCTTGCCTCCGGGTATCAAGCGCGAACAGGATCCTAGTCAGCCTCAGTTGGTTGAGGCGAACGAGCAGGCGTTGAGTCTGGTGGTCAAGAACATGAGCACAGGCGAGGCGAAGGCGGTTTACAAGAATTCTACCATCGATCTGCGCCAGTACAAGCGCATCCAGATGTTTGCCCATGCCAATGCCCTGGAGCAGAATACCACCCGTCTGCAGGATGGTGATCTCTCAGTCTTCATCCGTCTGGGTAGTGATTACAAGAACAATTACTACGAGTATGAAATCCCGCTGAAGCTCACCGAGCCACGCTCCAACTATAACCGCTATGTGCTTGCCGACTGTAAGGCGGTATGGCCTGAGGAGAATATGCTCGATGTGCCGCTGAGCGTCTTTACGGCATTGAAGAAAAACCGTAACAAGGCGAAGGCACAGGGTGTGGCTTCTTATCTCGCTCCTTATTCCATGATGGATGCAGAACATCCGCAGAACAAGATTACCATCGTGGGTAATCCGAGTCTCGGCGAAGTGAAGACCATGATGCTGGGTGTGAGAAACAATTCTGCCGACATCAAGAGTGGTGAGGTATGGATAAACGAACTCCGACTCAAGGAACATAATAATTCGGGTGGTTGGGCTGCCAATGCCAACCTCAACGTACAACTCTCCGATTTGGGTAGCGTGAATGCCACCGGCAGATACATCAGCGAGGGATTCGGCGGCCTGGAAGATGGCGTGGCAAGTCGCACCACCGATAACTACGGTACCTACAGTGTGACCACATCGCTCGAAATGGGTAAGTTCTTCCCAGACAAGGCGAAGGTGAGCATACCTTTATATTATAGTATTACCAAGGAGAAGACTACTCCTAAGTATAATCCGCTGGATACCGATATGGAGTTGAAGGATGCCCTCGATGCCGCCGGCTCCAAGCACGAGCGCGATTCTATCGAGAATATCGCTGCCACCAAGATTACGCAGACCAACTTCTCCATCTCGAATGCCCGGGTGGGTATCGCTACCAAGCGCCATCCGATGCCATACGATCCAGCCAACTTCTCATTCACCTACAGTCATCAGCATCAGTATACTACGGGTGAAACGACGATGTATGAGCGCAAGGACAACTGGCGCGGAGCCCTGGATTATTCGTGGAGCCCGGTTTATAAGGCTTGGGAACCATTCAAGGGACTGAAGAATAAGAGCAAGTGGCTCGACATTCTGAAACGTTTCGGACTGAACTGGCTGCCGCAGAACATAGCCTTCAATACCGAGATGACGCGCGACTACTACGAGTTGCAGGAGCGCGATATGGAAACCCTGATGAGTGGAGCTGCCGGAGTAGACTCCAAGTTGCCGCTCACCTTCAGTGAACAGTTCCTCTGGAACCGTGAGTTCTCCATCAACTGGGATCTGACCAAGAACCTGCACATGAACTTCCAGAGTGCTACCCATGCACAGATAGAGGAACCATATACACCGGTCAACAAGGATCTTTATGCCGACCAGTATCATGCCTGGAAGGACTCCGTATGGACCAGCATCCGCCACTGGGGTGCACCGCTCGACTACAGTCAGAATTTCCAGGCATCCTACAAGGTGCCTCTCAATCTGCTGCCTGTCTTCGACTGGGTGAACAGCGATGCCTCTTACAATGCCAACTATTCTTGGGAGCGCGGTACAGAGGATGAGGAGGGTAACTCGTATGGAAACACCATCAATACCCAGCGCGAACTGACATTGAACGGAAACTTCAACCTGGTGAAACTCTACAACCATGTGCCTTTCCTGAAGAAGGTAAACGATAAGTTTGACCGTACCCAGAGTAGGGCACAGATGCAGCGCAAGAAGCAGGAAAAAAAGAAAAAGAAGCAGGAAGCAAAGGAACAGGCGGCTGATCCGAAGAAGGCGCTGCCTAAGAACAAGCGTGCCTTCGAACGGGAAATCACCCTCCTGCCTGATACCACATTCAAGATACGCCACGGCAAGAATACCAAGCGACTGATTGTGAATGCCAAGACGGAAGACGGCAAGGTATTCCCGCTTAAATATAAAAAGGTGGATAATAACCAGATCAGAATCATCTCAAAGGTAGATACTGCCATGAAGGTGAAACTCTCCGTACTGGCTAAGGAACCGCTTGATGATAAGAAATGGTATAAGGGATTGCAGTTGGCTAGTCGCTTGGCAATGATGGTGCGCAATGTGAGCATCAACTATCGCAGCAGCTATCAGCTCACCCTGCCGGGCTTCTTGCCTAGTGTGGGTGATGCCTTCGGACAGAAGAAGGTGGGACAGATGGCACCGGGTCTTGACTTCGCCTTCGGTATGGTTGGCGACGATTATATCGAGAAGGCTAGAAACAACGACTGGCTGCTCTGCAACGACAGTATCGCAACACCTGCTACTACCAGCAGAACGGATAATCTTACGTTGCGTGCCACCTTGGAGCCTGTCAAGGATTTCAAGATTGATCTCTCAGCCACACGTACCAAGACCACGCAGAAGAGCATACAGTATATGTATGAAGGAACGCCAACTACCCAGAGTGGAGCCTTCCAGATGACTACCATCTCGCTGGGGTCGGCTTTCGAGGGAATGGGCAATGCCAATTCGGGTTATCGCAGCAAGACCTTCGAGAAGTTTGTCAACTCGCTGGCTGGTTTCAGAGATAGGGTAGAGGCGCAGTATGCCGGAACTGTTTATCCGGCTGGTTCGGCTCTGGCTGGCGGCAAGTTTGATGCTTCCCGCACGCCGGTCAACCAGTATAGCAGCGATGTCATGATTCCTGCCTTCCTCAAGGCTTATACCTCGATGGGTGGCAATTCACTCTCGGTATTCCCAGCTTTGAGCCGGATGTTGCCAAACTGGACTATCCGTTATAGTGGACTGGGACGTCTGCCTTGGTTCAACGAGCACTTCAAGAGTATCAACATCAACCACTCTTACAAGAGCGTCTTTGCGGTAGGCAGCTACAACAGTTACAGCACCTTCCAGGAGTATATGAACGGTCTCGGCTTCGTGAGTGATGCCACTACGGGCAATCCGTCGCCAAGCAGCATGTTCAACATTTCGCAGGTAAGTATCAATGAGTCGTTCTCGCCATTATTGGGTATGGATGTCACATTCAACAATAATATGACGGTGAAGGCAGAATATCGCCAGACCCGTGTGTTGAACCTCAGTATGACGAGTGTGCAGCTGAACGAGGCATTGAGTAAGGACTGGGTAATCGGTATGGGTTACCGCATCAACAACTTCGATGTTTTCGGTTGGGGCGCCAAGGCCTCCCGTTCCAAGTCGAAGGGCGGCAACAAGAATGCAGCCAATAAGAATGCGTCGACCACCAAGACGGTTCAGAATGGTACCAACCATGATCTGAATCTACGTCTTGACTTCAGTTTCCGCAAGCAGGCAGCCATCGTTCGTGATATTGCCTCAATGGTAAGCAGTGCCAGCAGCGGCAACAATGCTCTGAAACTGAGTTTCTCTGCCGATTATACCTTCAGTAAACTCCTTACCATGAGTTTCTATTATGACCGTCAGACCAACACCCCGCTCCTGTCGAGCAGCAGTTATCCTACCACCACACAGGATTTCGGCCTGAGCATCAAGTTCTCGCTGACGAGATAAAAAGAAAATTCACCAGAACCAATAGGTAGAAAGAAAGATTCTCTAATTCTCAAATTTTTGAAAATTAAAAAGCTCGGATGCATCACAAGCATCCGAGCTTTTTAATATTCCGATAATTCTTGATTACTTCTTGTCGTAAGCATGAACAGGGTAGTCGATGGTATAGTGGAGACCACGGCTCTCCTTGCGTTCTATCGCCATGCGGGTGATGAGATAACCCACGTTAATCATGTTGCGGAGCTCGCAGAGCTCCTTGCTTACCTTTACACGCTTGAAGAGGTTTTCTGTCTCTTCGTAGAGAAGGTCGAGACGGTCCCATGCTCGCTTCAGACGAAGATCGCTGCGCACGATGCCTACATAGTTGCTCATGCATTCGCCCACCTCTTTCACGCTCTGTGTAATCAGCACCTTCTCTTCGTTGGTCAAAGTACCTTCATCATTCCATGCTGGTACCTTCTCGTTGAAGTCGTACTCATCTACATGTTCAATACTGTGCTTGGCAGCAGTCTCGGCATAAACCACAGCCTCGATGAGCGAGTTGCTGGCAAGACGGTTACCGCCATGCAGACCGGTGCATGAACACTCGCCCAGGGCATAGAGACGGTTGATGCTTGAACAGCCGTTTAAATCAACCTTGATACCACCACACATATAGTGAGCGGCAGGACGAACAGGGATATACTCCTTGGTGATGTCGATGCCGATGCTCAGACACTTGGCGTAGATATTAGGGAAGTGACGCTTGGTCTCCTCTGGATTCTTATGGGTTACATCGAGACAGACATGATCCAATCCGTGAATCTTCATCTCCTTATCGATGGCACGAGCCACGATGTCACGAGGTGCCAGACTCAGACGCTTATCATATTTCTCCATGAAACTTTCGCCGTTAGGCAGACGCAAGATGCCACCATATCCACGCATCGCCTCGGTAATGAGGAAGGCAGGATGGGTTTCGCCCGGATGATAAAGAGCGGTTGGGTGGAACTGGACAAACTCCATGTCGGCTACAGTTCCCTTGGCACGGTATACCATCGCCTCGCCATCACCCGTAGCGATGACAGGGTTGGTGGTAGTCTGATAAACGGCACCGCATCCACCGGTACACATCACGGTAACTTTGCTCAGATAGGTATCCACCTTCTGGGTATCAGGATTCAATACGTATGCACCATAACAGTTGATATAAGGAGTGCGGCGAGTAACACGGGCACCCAAGTGGTGCTGAGTGATAATCTCTACTGCGAAATGATTTTCCTTGATATCGATATCCGGACAGTTGCGCACAGCCTCCATCAGACCGCGCTGGATTTCTGCACCCGTATCATCTGCATGATGAAGGATGCGGAACTCGCTGTGACCGCCCTCACGGTGGAGGTCGAACTTGCCGTCCTGCTGCTTATCGAAGTTGACGCCCCACTGCACGAGCTCCTTGATCTGCTCCGGTGCCATGGTGACAACCTGCTTCACTGCTTTATAATCGCTGATATAATCACCAGCAATCATTGTATCCTGTATGTGCTTGTCGAAGTTATCCACTTCCAAGTTGGTAACTGACGCCACACCACCTTGTGCGAATGACGTGTTAGCCTCGTCGAGCGAGGTCTTGCAAATCATACACACCTTACCTTTATGCGCTCTGGCTACTTTCAGGGCGTAACTCATACCGGCAACTCCTGAGCCGATAATCAGAAAATCATACTTATAAACCATTGAGTTTATTCTTATCTAATTTCAATTTTAAGAACGGGTGTTTATCCTATAAAACAGCCCCATTCTCTCAGAATTAATTCTTAATTCGTTGCAAAAGTAATAATTAATCTTTAAAATGAGTAATAAGAGAGGGATTTTTTGTAATTTTGCAGCGAAATTTAAGGTTATATAGTCTTTTAGACTATCAAAAGGTCGTAAAAACGACAATAATATAAGGTAATAAATCAAAGTTATGGCAGATAGAACTTTTCATAAGCGCTTTACGCTGACGGCACGTATCGGTGTGGCGGTGTTCGCAATCCTGGCTCTCTATTTCTTCTGGGTCAAACTGGCTATCATCGGCATCTTTGTGGCTATCATCATCGTGGGCATGATAGAGCGTATACTGAATACAACCTATACCTTCAAGATGGTAAAACCGATAGACCTGGATGAGGAGATGGAATATCTCATCATCAATGAGGGCAGGTTCTCTTCCAACAGAAATGTGCCGCTATGTGATGTCATTGATGTACACATCGCCAAGACTTTCTTCGGATTAGACCATTGTGTGGTCATCGAATTCGGACATAAGAATATTGTGACCGTTCAGCCGGATAATGAAGAGGCATTTATGGAGAGAATCAAAAATAAATAATTTCTTTTAAGTTCAGGTGAACTGATTGTGATGAAAAAGATAATATATATGATGTTGGGGCTGATGATGGTATGGATATCCGTACCGGTGCAGGCCCAGAATGTGATTGAAGATGAGGGAATAGAAACGGTTGATGAGGAGGATGTTTCCGACTCTACACTCGTTGACTCCCTGGCAGCGGATACGCTGACTCAGAAATTGCCTTGGCCAGAATCGGTGAAGGTGGGTATTGATAAACTCCTTGAAAGCAAGATGTTCGAAACATCACAGGTAGGACTGATGGTCTGGGACCTGTCTGCTGACTCTTGTATCTATCAGAGAAATGAACGACAGCTGATGCGTCCGGCAAGTACGATGAAGCTCCTGACTGCCATTACGGCGCTCGATAAGTTGGGCGGTTCTTACCAGTTTAAAACCACTCTGAAATATACCGGTACCATTGAGAATGGAGTATTGACGGGTGATGTCTATTGTATAGGCGGTATGGATCCCCGTTTCAACAGCGATGATATGTCGGCATTTGTCAATAGTCTGAAGGATATGGGTGTTGATACCATCCGTGGCAGCATCTATGCCGACCGCTCTTTGAAGGATGCCGACCTGTTGGGTGAAGGCTGGTGCTGGGATGATGACAATCCGGTGCTTTCGCCACTGGTGTTCCAGCGCAAGGACATCTTTATGGATAAGTTTCTTGCCAAGCTCCGTGAGGAGGGCATCGAATATTCCTGCTTTGGGGCTTCAGAGAAGACTTGCCCTGCGAGTGCCTTTACGGTCTGTACCCGATTCCATACGATGGATCAGATTCTGCACAAGATGATGAAGGAGAGTGATAATCTCTATGCTGAGAGCATGTATTATCAGATTGCGGCTTCTACGGGCAATAAATGGGCGAGTGCCAAGAGTGCCCGGAATGTGGAAAGACAGCTTATCCGTAAGATAGGACTCGATCCGGCAAGATATAAGCTGGCTGACGGCTCGGGACTTTCGCTCTATAATTATCTCAGTGCCGAACTGGAGGTGAAGTTGTTGCGTTATGCTTATCTCAACGGCAACATCATGGACCATCTGAAGCATTCGCTGCCTATCGGTGGGGTTGACGGTACGTTGAAGAAGCGTATGAAGAACAGTTTTGTGCATGGCAATGTGAAAGCGAAGACGGGTACGCTGACGGGCATCATCTCATTGGCGGGTTACTGTACCGCAGCCAATGGTCATGAACTCTGTTTCGCCATCATCAACAATGGTATCATGCATGGCAATAATGCCAGACACTTTGCAGATAAAGTATGTACTTTGCTCTGCCAACCGTGAGCGTTAGTTGATAGTTTATAGTTGATAGTTAATAGTTTTATGGAGGAAATTCGTAAGTTTGTAGATGAAATGATAACATGGGCAGGAGTCACCGGTGATTTTGTGCCCATTCTGCGCCATATCTTGCTCACCATTACTGCCATCCTCTTGGCGATGCTGAGCGATTTTCTGTGTCGCAAGATACTGGTTCCGCTCATCAGTAAGATTACTGATAAGACGGACATTACTTGGGATGATGTGCTGCTGAACAAGAAGGTGCTCACCTCGGCTTGCCATATTGTGCCGGCTGTGGTGATATGGTCGCTCATGCCACTGATTTATCTGGAGTATCCGATATTCAAGGAGATATTGGAGCGGGCTACGGGCATTTATATCGTGGTGATGTCGGTGCGTACGGCTCTGGTCTTCATCGGGTCTTTCAAAGGATTGGAGGATTCTCAGGAACGACGCTCGTCGGCTCAGCAGTATTTCCATACTTTCTGCGGTGTTCTCAGGGTATTGATGCTCTTCGTGGCTGCTGTGGTGGTGGTTGCCATCCTGTTGGACAAGAACCCGATGACCCTCTTTGCCGGTTTGGGTGCTACCTCGGCTGTCCTGATGCTGGTCTTCAAGGATACCATCTCGGGATTGGCGGCTGGTGTGCGTCTTACCAGCAATGATATGTTGCATAAGGGCGACTGGATTACGGTGAAGTCGGTGGATGCCAATGGTATCGTTGAGGATATGTCACTCACGACCGTGAAGGTGCGCAACTTTGATAACACCATCGTTACTATTTCGCCTACTACCCTGGTGAATGGTTCGTTCCAGAACTGGATTGGTATGCAGAAGAGTGGTGGACGAAGAGTGAAGCGCGTGGTTTACTTCGATTTCCGTAGTGTCCGTCTGGTGGATGAGACATTAAAACGTAATCTGCTTGCCAAGCATTTCGCCACCGAAGATTCGTTTAAGTTGAAGGAGTCGTTGCAGAAGGCGATAGATAAAGATATACAAGAAGGGAAGGATATTGAGGATTTAAAGAATCCTGCAGCCCTTGCCCCTACCAATCTCCAACTTTACCGTAAATTCATGGAGAAGTATCTGCGCCAGCGTCCGGAGGTCAATACCGATCTCACATTGATGGTGCGCCACATGGAAGCCACGCAATGTGGTCTCCCTATCGAGTTCTATTTCTTCATTAAGGATAAGGTATGGGTGAATTATGAGCACATTCTCGCTGATATCATGGAGCATGCCTATGCCTTGGCGAATGAGTTCGGTCTGAAGATTTACGAGCAATATCCGGAACAGTAATTACTTTGAACATTGAATTTTATGAATAGTTTTTCGGCTGTCATTATCCGTTGGTTTCGTGAGAATGGTAGGGATTTGCCTTGGCGCGAAACCAAGGATCCTTATGCCATCTGGCTGAGCGAAATCATCCTTCAGCAAACCCGCATCGCACAGGGATGGGAATATTGGGAGCGGTTCATGAAGACCTATCCCAAGGTTGAAGACTTGGCTGCTGCCAGCGAGGATGATGTCTTGAAACTCTGGCAGGGATTGGGGTATTACTCGCGAGCCCGCAACCTTCATGCTGCTGCCAGACAGATAGTAGAGCTCGGTCATTTCCCTGATACGCTTGAAGGTATCAAAGCCCTGAAAGGGGTGGGCGATTATACTGCTGCAGCCATCGGTTCTTTTGCCTTTGATATTCCGGCGGCAGTAGTAGATGGCAATGTGTACCGGGTTCTTTCACGTTACTTCGGAATAGATACTTCTATCAACTCAACGCAGGGGAAAAAAGAGTTTGCTGCGTTGGCTCAATCACTCTTGCCTGCTTCGTCTGCTCAGCAACTTTCTGATACAGCATTATCGTCTGTTGCTGCCTATAACCAGGGTATGATGGATTTCGGAGCTATCCAGTGCACTCCCCAATCTCCAAAATGTCTTGTCTGTCCGCTTGCCGAAACCTGTGAGGCTTTGAGAACAGGAAGGGTAGAGGAGTTGCCGGTGAAGAACAAGACTCTGAAGGTGAAAACGCGCCATCTCTCCTATATATATATAAGGTGTAAAGGCGAAGTGGCTATCCACCGTCGCGGCGAGGGTGATATCTGGCAAGGATTGTGGGAACCATATAACGCATCAGATGCTCCGCAACTGCCTGCCTTTGTCCATAATCCTCTTCTCCTGGCTAAGGATGTGAAGCATGTACTTACCCATCGCATCCTCCTTGCCGACTTCTATCTGCAGGAAACAGAAACCCGCCCCCTGCTCCCTGATGATTATATCTGGGTGAAAGAGGACGAGGTAGAACAGTATGGTGTTCCAAGGTTGATAGAAATCATGTTGGAAATGGTTCAAGCTAAATCATAAAAAAGAGGGTGTGTCATAAGAACATGACACACCCTCTCTTATTTATATATGTTCTGTTAGATATTTCGTCTCAAGCAAGAATTAGTAATTCTGTGCTTCAATCTGGAAGTAGCTCTGTGGGTGGTTGCAGACTGGGCAAACCTCAGGAGCCTTCTTGCCTACTACGATATGTCCGCAGTTAGAGCACTGCCAGATGCAGTCGCCATCACGAGAGAAGACGAGCTTGTCCTGTACGTTCTTCAAGAGCTTGCGATAACGCTCCTCATGATGCTTCTCAATCTGAGCAACCATCTCAAACTTAGCTGCAATCTCTTCGAAACCTTCTTCGTGAGCCTCCTTTGCCATGCGTGGATACATATCGGTCCACTCATCGTGCTCACCATTGGCAGCAGCTTCCAGGTTCTTCTCTGTATCCTGGATAGCACCGCCCTCCAGATACTTAAACCACAACTTAGCGTGCTCCTTCTCGTTAGCAGCTGTCTCCTCAAAGATATTAGCTATCTGTACAAAACCGTCCTTCTTTGCCTTGCTTGCAAAATAGGTATATTTGTTACGAGCCTGTGACTCACCAGCGAAAGCCTCCTGGAGGTTCTTCTCTGTCTTTGTTCCTTTTAATTCCTTCATAATGTCTACTTTTTATAATGTTAATATGTTCTTTATTAAATTCTTATGCAAAGAAAATGCAAACGAGCGCAATGAAAGCTTGCTTTCAAATTGCCGAGTGCAGCTTTTCTTCTACAAAGATATTGAAAATATTTCAAATATACAAATAAATTAAGAACTATTTAACTTTTTGGCGCTTATTTAAATAAAATAAAGCAAAACAGAGCATGGCAACACCGAATATCCACGAGATGATGGCACTCGTTACCATACCCAGCGTATGAGTGAATCCCGCCACAATGAAGGTGAGGAAACTCACAAAGGCTACAGTCAGGGCGTAAGGCAACTGTGATGATACATGATGCACATGCTTGCATTCCGCTCCTGCACTCGCCATGATGGTGGTATCGCTGATAGGAGAGATATGGTCGCCACATACCGCTCCAGCCATACATGCCGAGATAGAGATGATGCGCAAAGGATCAGCACCAGGGAATACGGCGATGCAGATAGGAATCAGAATACCGAAGGTTCCCCAGGAGGTACCCGTTGCAAATGCCAGGAAGCCTGCTACCAGGAAGATGATGCCCGGAAGAAGCATCTGAAGTTCTGAGGCACTGCTCGCTACAACCGATGATACATATTCTGCCGCACCCAGCGAGTCGGTCATACTCTTCAGCGTCCATGCCAAAGTAAGAATCAGAATGGCTGGTACCATCGCCTCAAAACCCTTGATGAGACTACTCATCGCCTCATCGAAAGGCAAGGTCTTGCGAATGGTAAACATCATGATGGTAAGAATCAGGGCTGCCAATGAACCGATTACCAAGCCTACAGAGGCATTGCTCGCAGCAAAGGAATCTACAAAGTTGAGATAGTTGGCATTATCGGCATCGAAGAATCCGCCCGAATATACCATACCCGCCATGCAGAAGATAATCAGCATGATGATTGGTATCACCAGGTCGCTCACGGTTCCCTTGTTCTTGGAATCCTCTTTCTGTTTGGCTCCCACACCATGCTCAACAATCTGCAGTTTGGTATCGCTCACCTCATCGAGTTTCCCGCCATTGGTTCGTTCGTACCATTCCTTCAGTCTTGCATCATATTTGCTCATCGCCTTGAAGTCGAAGCCCAGTATCACAATACCAAACATAAAGAGGATGGTAAAGAATGCGTAGAAATTAAAAGGTATCGCCTTGCAGAAAAGTGCCAGTCCGTTCTCTCCGCCCGATACGAAGCCCGATACCGCAGCTGCCCAACTCGAGATAGGGGAGATGATGCAGACCGGAGCGGCTGTAGAATCGATGAGATAAGCCAGCTTCTCCTTGGTAACACCATTGCGCACAGCGATAGGACGCATCACCGAACCCACGGTAAGGCAGTTGAAGTAATCATCGATGAATATCAGAATGCCGAGCAGGATGGTAGCAATCTGTACGCCAACCTTCGAGTGTACGTGCTTGGAAGCCCAACGGCCGAAAGCAGCCGAACCACCCGCCTTGTTCATCAATGAAACGATGCTGCCTAATACCACCAGGAATACCAGAATGCCCACGTTCCATGGGTCGGAGAGGCAATGTATCAAACCGTATGCCTTGGCATCATCGCCTTCACCTACAGTGTGGTTTGTCAGGTGAACGAGGAATCCGTCGAAACCTGTTCCCATCGAAATGCAATATTGAACGGCACCCAGTATGATACCGACAAAAAGAGAAGAATAGACCTCTTTCGTCTTCAGCGCCAGAGCGATGGCGACGATAGGAGGCAGTAACGACCATGCGGTCCCAATCATGTTGTAATCCATTTTATTGTTTTTGGGCAAAGGTAGTTTTTTTTGGTAATATATGCAAGCTTTTGGGCAGAAAAAATGGTGCTTATGGGTTGATATGGGCAGTTTTAGCATATTTTATCATTATAAAGTGTCGTTTTTCTATATTTTTATTGTATCTTTGAAAACTCAAATTGCAATTCAATCTGAGATAGAATGGAAACTCAATTTTAACAACTTAATAATGGAGGACTAATTATGAACATCAATTCTGGTATTAAGCAAGCCGTGATTTTAACCATCGGCATCATCGTGCTTGGATTTTGTATCAAGTCGGGACTTGAAAGTGTGATTAGTAATGATCGAAAGGTTGTAGTGAAAGGCCTTGCCGAAAAGGAGGTGGAGGCTGATAAGGTGACGTGGCCTATCGTTTCCAAGGAAATAGGCAATGACCTGCCTGAACTCTATCAAAAAATCAATGCCACTACGAGAACCATCAGAAACTTCCTGGTGGAGAATGGTGTTAAGGCTAATGAAATCAATGTGAATGCGCCTGTGGTCATCGACCTCAATGCTGAACGGTATGGCGAGAACCGACAGGGCTATCGTTATAACATTACTTCCATCATCACGGTTACATCGAAGAATGTGAAACTGGTCCGCAGTATCATTGCCCGTCAGGGTGATCTGCTTCAGAAAGGTGTTGCTATTGTGGATGGTGGTTACGAGAATCCGGTGAAGTATGAGTATGTTGCCTTCCGTCAGATGAAACCTAAGATGATGCAGGAGGCGATAGAGAATGCTGAGCAGACTGCTACCCAGTTTGCTGAGAACAGCAAGAGTAAGATTGATAAGATTATGAATGCCGACCAGGGCCAGTTCTCTATCGAAGACCGCGATTCCAATACCCCATATATTAAAAAGGTAAGGGTTGTTACTACCGTTACTTATTCTTTGAAGGATTAGGAGTAGTGATTAGTGAATAGTGATTAATTGTAATAAGAGGGTGTGTAATAGACTAATGGCATACCTTCTCAAATTAAAACAACGAAAAACTATGAAGAAAATTATATTAGCAGCTGTTTTATTTCTACCATTTCTTGTTTCTTGTTCTCAGAACAGGAAAGCACCTGATGTTTCTCCTCAAACGACTGTAGGGAAAACTGAAAAGAATGAAACTGCCAAGGTGCAATATCTCACCACATCTGATTTCAGAAAAAAGATTATGGATTACGAAGCTCATCCGGATGAATGGGTATTCGCCGGTTCCCGTCCTGCCGTCATCGATTTCTATACCACCTGGTGTGGTCCTTGCAAGATGATGGCTCCCGTAGTGGAATCTCTCGCCGAGAAATATGCCGGCAAGATAGATTTCTATAAGGTGGATATCGACCAGGAGTCCGAACTTGCTTCTGTTTTCGGTATCAGCAGCATCCCTACCTTCCTCTTCATCCCCGTGAAAGGCAAACCATCTGTGCAGATGGGTGCTATGCAAAAGGAGGATTTCGAAGGACTGATTGATAAAATTAAAATAAAATAAAATGACAATTTGGTAGCATCTCAAATTTCCATGCCTCTCCTTACCTATATGTAGGTATTTTCGGGCGATACCTACTTTTGATGATGCCCGAAATTTGGAGATTTGTCAGATAATACCTAAATTTGCACTCGGAAAAAATGTTTAACGTAATTAAAAGTATTATAGTATTATGATTATCGAAAATGTTCATGCAAGAGAAATCTTGGATTCTCGTGGCAATCCTACAGTAGAGGTTGAAGTTTCTTTGAAGTCAGGTATCGTTGGTCGTGCATCGGTTCCTTCTGGTGCATCTACTGGTGAGAACGAGGCGCTGGAACTTCGTGATGGCGACAAGAGCCGCTATGGCGGCAAGGGCGTCTTGAAGGCAGTAGAAAACGTGAATCAGGTAATTGCTCCTGCTTTGGTAGGTTTTTCTGCCTTGGAGCAGCGTGCCATCGATTATAAGATGTTGGAACTCGACGGTACCAAGACCAAGTCTAATCTGGGTGCCAACGCCATCCTCGGTGTTTCTTTGGCTGTGGCTCATGCTGCTGCAGAGTATCTCCACATCCCATTGTATCGCTACATTGGCGGTTGCAATACTTACACCCTTCCTGTTCCTATGATGAACATCATCAATGGTGGTGCTCACTCTGATGCGCCTATCGCCTTCCAGGAATTTATGATCCGTCCTGTGGGTGCTCCTTCCGAGAAGGAGGCTATCCGTATGGGTGCTGAGGTGTTCCATGCTTTGGCTAAGCTCCTGAAGAGCCGCGGTCTTTCTACTGCCGTAGGTGATGAGGGCGGTTTTGCTCCTGCACTCGATGGTATAGAGGATGCGCTCGACAGCATCTGCCAGGCTATCAAGGATGCCGGTTATGAGCCAGGAAAGGATGTGAAGATTGCCATGGACTGTGCTGCCAGCGAGTTTGCCGTTCAGGAGAATGGTGAGTGGTACTACGATTATCGCCAGTTGAAGGATGGTAAGAAGAAGGATCCTAATGGTAAAAAACTGACTGCTGCTGAGCAGATTAAGTTCCTGGAAGAACTGATTACCAAATATCCTATCGATTCAATCGAGGATGGCCTTGACGAGAACGATTGGGATAACTGGGTGAAGTTGACTGCTGCCATCGGCGATCGTTGCCAGTTGGTAGGTGACGACCTCTTTGTTACCAACGTGAAGTTCCTGGAAAAGGGTATCAAGATGGGTGCTGCTAACTCTATCCTCATCAAGGTGAACCAGATTGGTTCTCTTACCGAGACACTGGATGCTATCGAGATGGCTCACCGTCATGGTTACACCACCGTTACTTCCCATCGTTCTGGTGAAACCGAGGATACAACAATTGCTGATATTGCCGTAGCAACAAACTCCGGTCAGATTAAGACGGGTTCTATGAGCCGTACCGACCGTATGGCTAAGTACAACCAGCTTATCCGCATTGAAGAGCAGTTGGGCAATAGCGCAGCTTACGGTTATACGAAGTTGAAATAGGAATGATGATATGAAATTGGAAAACACCAATTTCACCATAACAAAACATAATTAGTAATAACTGAATAGATCAGATACGAAATAGATGGGCATGGATGACTGTGAGGGTTGTCCATGCTTTTTTTCTTCTATGATGTATCTGCATCTTCATGTGTTTAACTGGATAACTTCGATAGATTATATTGATTATGACAAACGTATTGATTAGTGCTGCCGGACTTTGCGGTGCCACGATTATAGGTGCCATTTTGGGATTCTTCGTCAAGGAGTTGCCTCACAAATGGAACGACACCGTATTGGGATATTGTGCCGGAATCATGCTGGCAGCTTCCACGTTGGGACTGATAGTGCCAGCCTTCGAACAGACCAGTCTTTGGTGGCTGGTAGTAATCGGCGTAATGGCAGGAGCCCTGTTTCTGAATGTGCTAGATCTGGTAACTCCCCATCTTCATCACATCACGGGACTAGACCCCGAGGAGCATCGCAACAATGCCCGACTCAGCCATGTGATGCTCTTCGTGATGGCGATAGCCCTGCACAAACTGCCTGAAGGCATGGCTGCTGGAGTGAGTGTCTGTTCGGCAGAGGGAGCAACGGAGTGGGGTGTTTCCTTCGGCATCGCCCTGCAGAACATCCCTGAGGGTATGGTGATTATCGCTCCTTTGATGATGGCTGGTGTTACTGCAGCCCGTACCTTCTTCATTTCCATCTTCATCGCCCTGCTCGAAGTGATAGGCATTCTGTTGGGTTTCGGTTTGGGTTCAGCCTCTACCACCTTCCTCCCCGTGATGCTGGGTTTTGCCGGTGGTGCCATGCTCTATGTAACGAGCGATGAGATGATTCCCGAAACCCATGCCCATGGTTTTCAGAAGCAAGCCACCTATGCCCTTCTCCTGGGTTTCATCACCTTTGTGTTGATGGAGAAGTGTGTATGATTAGATTCTGATGAGCAGCATATAGCAGAGGGTGCCTGCTGCTATTGACCACATCATATTCCTTTTCCATACGTGGATGAGAATAGTGAACTTGGTTTATTTTGCTGCTTTCTGTTGTAAATTTGTTGCAAAAGTGTTGTAAGTTTGAGCTTTTTTATTAATTTTGCAAGCAGAAGCCAAATATAGACAAAAGTATGGCAAAATCAATCCTTCAAAGAGATTTGGTACACTACCTTTGCCACCTTGCTCCTAACCAAAGGAGCTGACATCTATACGACAAGCAAACTGATGGGGGCATAAGAGCCTGCGAACCACTCTGATTTATGCTGAGATTATAGATAAGAAGTAAGTGGCTGCAGTGAATCTGCTGGATGATGTGGTAAATAGAATATGTAATTTTAAATTAGACAATTATGGCAAAAATTATAGTACATGACACAGGTGTTACTGTTATATCTGTAAACAATGAAGACTTTATTTCTTTGACAGATATAGCACGATACAAGAGTGACGATCCTAATGCTGTCATAGCAAATTGGATGCGTAATCGCAATACAATTGAATACTTGGGAATTTGGGAAGGTTTATATAATCCTTCTTTTAAACCCCTCGAATTCGAGGGGTTTAAAAAAGAGGCAGGTCTTAATGCTTTTACTCTTTCTCCTAAAAAATGGATAGATACCACCAATGCAATTGGTTTGATAGCAAAGTCAGGGCGTTATGGAGGTACGTATGCTCATAAAGATATAGCATTTAAGTTTGCAAGCTGGATATCTGTTGAGTTTGAACTTTATATGGTTAAGGAGTTCCAACGCTTAAAAGCAGAGGAACAAGCTCAATTGGGTTGGTCTGCTAAGCGTGAACTTTCTAAAATCAACTATCGCATTCATACTGATGCGATAAAGCATAACTTGATTCCTACTGAAATTACGCCTGCGCAAGCTTCTCTGATTTATGCAAATGAGGCTGATGTTCTGAATGTGGCAATGTTTGGTATGACTGCGAAGCAGTGGCGAGATCTGAACCCCGAAAAGAATGGTAATATACGTGATTACGCAACTGTCAATGAGTTGATTTGTCTTTCCAATATGGAGAATCTCAATGCGGTATTTATTGATCAAGGAATGCCACAAGGTGAACGTTTGGTTAAGCTTAATCAAATAGCAATCCAGCAAATGCGTGTATTGGAGGATGATGGGGATGATAGAAAATATTTGAAATGATGTTTGTAATTTTAAAATTGTAATGAATGATTGTGACAAATCAAAAGAATAAAAAGCGGTGGGCTTTACGAAAAAAGCGACACCCCTATGGGCACGAGATGTTTTCTATAGGGATGAATAGTTACGCGCACCAGTAAATGTAATTGTTAAAATGCATTTTTAAAGCTTCTAAAACAATAATAACTACTTGAAATACAGAAATATAAAAAAGCGGAGCGTGATTTCACAACCACACTCCGCGCAAACTTAAACAACCAATAAAAGAAATAGATTGATCGTTCAATTGTTATATCTGATGAAGAGTAGCTCTTATTAGAGCTTTGTTTTTTATCTGTCAGAAATATGTCTTATGTTGGAAGACATTGCTGATTAGCGGATGAACAGGAGTTCACGATACTTAGGCAAGGTCCAGAGCTCATCGGCTACTGTCAACTCCAACTTATCAATCTGGTAACGGATTTCCTCCATCTTTGGAGCTACCGTGTCATGATAAGCTATCGCCTTATCGTGCTCATTCTCAATCTTGTTGGCTACCTTGCGGGCATTTACCAACTCCTCAACACCGGTCTCGATGATCTGAGTGCGCTCGGCAATCTTCTTGATGATATTGATGTTGCGGGCAGTCAACTTCTTGCCTTCCTCGTCGCCGAAGATATCAATCATATTCTCCACATTCTTAGCCAACTGGCTCTGATAGTGAGTAGCCACAGGGATGATGTGGTTCATGCTCAAGTCGCCCATTACACGAGCCTCAATCTGAATCTTCTTGGTGTAGGTCTCCCATTTCACCTCGTTACGAGCTTCCAACTCGTTCTTCTTCATGACGCCCATATCCTCGAACATCTTGATAGTGGCAGGGTCGAGATAACGCTCGAAAATCTTAGGACAGCTCTTCTCGCAGTCCAGACCACGCTTGGCTGCTTCCTCTACCCACTCATCTGAGTAACCATTGCCGTCGAAACGGATTGGCTTGCAGGTCTTCAAATCCTGACGAACGATGTCGATGATGGCAGATGTCTTGTCCTCACCCTTGGCAATCAACTCATCCACACGCTTCTTGAATTCGGTCAAAGCCTCGGCTACAGCTGTGTTCAATACAATCATTGCTGATGCACAGTTAGCCTCAGAACCTACGGCACGGAACTCGAAACGGTTACCGGTGAAGGCGAATGGTGATGTACGGTTACGGTCGGTGTTATCAATCATCAACTCTGGAATCTCAGGGATATCCAACTTCATGCCCTGCTTGCCAGCTACGGTGAAGAGATCCTTCTTGTCGGCTTTCTCAATGTGCTCGAGAAGGTCGGTCAGCTGCTTGCCGAGGAATGAAGAGATGATTGCTGGAGGTGCCTCGTTGGCGCCCAGACGATGCGCATTGGTAGCGCTCATGATAGAAGCCTTGAGCAAACCGTTGTGCTTGTATACACCCATCAAAGTCTCTGTGATGAAGACTACGAAACGGAGGTTATCCTCTGGTGTCTTGCCAGGACCATGAAGCAGAATGCCTGTATCTGTAGCGAGACTCCAGTTGTTGTGCTTACCGGAACCGTTGATGCCTGCGAATGGCTTCTCATGGAGAAGTACGCGGAAACCGTGATGGCGAGCTACCTTCTTCATCAAACTCATCAGGAGCATGTTGTGGTCAACGGCAAGGTTGGTCTCCTCGAAGATAGGTGCCAACTCAAACTGGTTTGGTGCTACCTCGTTGTGACGGGTTTTGCAAGGAATACCGAGTTCAAGAGCCTGGATTTCCAAATCCTTCATGAAAGCCTGAACACGCTCTGGGATGGCGCCGAAGTAGTGGTCGTCCATCTGCTGGTTCTTGGCAGAATCATGACCCATCAGGGTGCGGCCTGTCAGCATCAGGTCAGGACGTGCAGCATACAAGCTTTCATCTACCAGGAAGTACTCCTGCTCCCAACCGAGATTGGAAATAACTTTCTTGACATCAGGGTTGAAGTAGTGGCAAACCTCTGTTGCTGCTACGTTTACAGCGTGCAATGAACGGAGCAATGGAGCTTTATAGTCGAGTGCCTCACCTGTATAAGAGATGAAGACGGTAGGGATACAGAGTGTATCGTCGATGATAAATACAGGAGATGTTGGATCCCATGCAGAATAACCGCGAGCCTCGAAGGTAGAGCGGATACCGCCAGATGGGAAAGATGATGCATCAGGCTCCTGCTGAACGAGCAACTTGCCTGAAAATTCCTCGATCATACCACCCTTGCCATCATGCTCGATGAAGGCATCGTGCTTCTCGGCAGTACCTTCTGTCAATGGTTGGAACCAGTGAGTGTAGTGGGTTACGCCATTCTCGTCAGCCCACTGCTTGATGCCTTTGGCTACGGCGTTGGCGATGTTACGGTCGAGACGTGCTCCGTTGTCGATGACGTCTACCAGTTTCTCATAGACATCTGCAGGGAGATACTTGTACATCTTCTGTCGGTTGAATACCTTCTTTCCGAAGAATTCACTTGGTCGCTCGCTAGGAGCGGTTACCTCAACAGGCTTTCTCTTGGAAGCCTCTGAAACAGCTTCAAATCTTAAGTTGCTCATACCTTATATAATTTAAAATTTCTGATTTTCAATGTTTTTATATTCTGTTGGAATGTTTATTTTCCCAGCCATTTGGCTATTCTCTCCATGGCTTCCTTGCAGTCCTCATGCTCGCCGAAGGCGGTGAGTCGGATGTAGCCTTCGCCCGATGGACCGAAGCCGACACCTGGAGTGCAGACTACGCTGGCACCATAAAGCATCTCTTCGAAGAATTTCCAGCTTGGCGTGTTGTTTGGCGTCTTCACCCAGAGATAAGGTGCATTCTCGCCGCCATATACTCTCAAGCCGAGTTTCTGGAGTTCTGCTCTCATGAAGTGGGCATTCTCCATATAGTAGTTGATGGTTGCCTTCACCTGTTCCTTACCCTCTGGGGTGTAGATGGCTTCGGCAGCACGCTGGCTGATATAGCTTGTACCATTAAACTTGGTGCACTGGCGGCGATCCCAGATAGGATTCAATGCCACTTCCTCACCTGCCAATGTCTTTGCCTTCAACTCCTTAGGAACGATGGTGTAACCACAACGCACACCGGTGAATCCGGCAGTCTTCGAATAACTGTGGAATTCTATCGCTACCTTTCTGGCTCCACGAATCTCGTAGATAGAATGAGGGATTGATGGGTCGGTGATATATGCCTCGTAGGCTGCATCATAGAGGATGATGCTCTCGTTCTTGATAGCATAGTTTACCCATTTTCTGAGTTCTTCTTTCGAGATGACCGTACCCGTTGGATTATTTGGATAACAGAGATAAATCATGTCCACACGGTGGTCTGGAATCTGAGGGATGAAGTCATCGCTCTCATCGCAAGGCATGTAGGTTACGTTACTCCACTTGCCGTTCTCGAAGACTCCCGCTCTACCTATCATCACGTTAGAGTCTATATAAACCGGATAAATCGGGTCGGTAACGCCGATGTTGTTATCCCATCTCAAAATCTCCTGGATATTTCCCGTATCGCTCTTGGCTCCATCGTTTACGAATACCTCGTTGGCGTCGAGATGAATGCCACGTGGCAGAAAGTCGTTCTTGATGATAGCCTCTCGGAGGAAGTCGTAACCTCGCTCCGGACCATAGCCTCTGAAAGAAGCCTGCTCAGCCATCTCGTCTACAGCCTTGTGCATCGCCTTGATGACGGCAGGGCAGAGAGGCTGGGTTACATCACCGATGCCCAGACTGATTACACGCTGCTTTGGATGTGCAATCTTGTAGGCGTTCACCTTCTTTGCGATGTCGGCAAACAAGTAGTTGTTGGCCAACTTCAGGAAATGTTCATTAACTAATGCCATATTTTGTTTCTCCTTTTATTTGTGGTCATTATCGACCATTTGTTATTTAAGTTTGCTCTTATTTATAATTCAATTTCTCCTTCAAAGGCGAAGGCTGCAGGTCCTGTCATGTAAACATGATCATCAGCCTCACTATATTCTATTTCCAGCGTTCCGCCATCCATCACGATACTGCTTTTTCTGCCAGTACGGTTGGTAAGGGCTGCGGCTACGGCTGTGGCACAGGCTCCTGTTCCGCAAGCCATTGTTATTCCGCTTCCCCTTTCCCAAACTCGTGTCCTTATGGCGTCTGTGTCAGTTACTTGTGCAAATTCTATGTTGCATCTCTGGGGAAATGCCTTGTCTCTTTCCAGGATTTTACCATAGTGGGCGATATCGATGGTGTCGATGTCATCCACAAAGGTAACGAAATGCGGATTGCCCATGCAAACATAGGTGCCTTCAAATTTTCTGCCGTCAGCTTCGAGCACCGAAGGGCCTATGAATTGCTCAGGATTTTCAAGTTCGGGTTTCAGCATGTCTACTGTTACCGATTCCACAACTTTCTTATTATCCTGAAGATGAAGTTTCAATATCTTGATACCCGAAAGCGTTTCCAGTCGGATGGTGTCCTTTCGGGTCAATCCTTTTTCGTAAAGATACTTACCGATGCATCGGCTTGCATTGCCGCACATCATCGCTTCTGAACCATCGGCGTTGAAGATACGCATCGAATAATCTGCTCTTCTGCCGTCGTGCGGCTTTCCGATGAGAACCAGTCCGTCGCTTCCTATGCCCGTGTGATAAGCACTCCAGGCAATGGCCGCCTTCTCTGGGTCAGGGATGTCGTATTGTTGGGTATCTACATATATATAATCGTTACCCGCTCCCTGCATCTTTGTAAAATGAACTGTTTCTTTCATCTGCGTTGTTCTTTATGTTTGAATACTCTTCTTTTATCTCTCATGTCTTATCTCTTTTGAGATTTGACTTTTTGCTAGTCTTTCGAATATTTCGATGACTATTTGTTTGATTTCGGTTGCAAAGGTACGACGATTTGTTGAAATATGCAAGAAAATAAATACAGAAATCTTGATTATTTTTCGCAATCTTACAATTTGTGTTATAAAAATGCTTTCTGCCTTACAAATTGTAAGGAGAATATGATAAGCCTCGATAAATTTAAAATGTTCGACAAAAAGTGAAAGCGAAATGTTTTTATTTTCTTTAAAATGCTGACAAAATGTATTAATTTTGCAGCTGAAAACGAACATAATGCAAAAGAAAGGCTTGATTTGAATAGCAACCAATGAAGGTCCGTTTTCGAAAAGAGACAATCAATAGAAGTATTAACACATTATTAATTATTAAAGGATTATGAAGAAGATTGAGGCAATTATCCGCAAGTCTAGATTCGAGGATGTCAAGAAGACGCTTTTAGCAGCAGACATCGAGTGGTTCTCTTATTATAATGTAAGAGGTGAGGGTAAAATGCGCCAGGCTCGCATTTACCGTGGTGTGATGTATGATACCAGCAGCATCGAACGTGTGCTTCTGAATATTGTGGTTCGTGATAAGAATGTGGAGCCTACCATCGCTGCCATCCAGGGCGCTGCACAGACAGGTGAAGTAGGAGATGGCAGAATCTTCGTGATTCCTGTACTCGATACGGTAAGAATCAGAACCGGCGAGCGAGGCGACATCGCATTGTATAACGCTGAGAAAGAGGAATAATTTAAAATGTTGAATGTTAAGTGTTGAATGTTGAATTAGGCATTCTTACTTATCTTTAATAAATATTATTCAGTATTCTAATTTAACTATAAGATATTTTTATGAGCAGTTTATTATTGACGACACTTGATACGGGTAACACAGCGTGGATGATCATGGCAACCATCTTGGTGCTTTTGATGTCAATCCCAGGTATAGCACTTTTTTATGGTGGTTTGGTGCGCCAGAAGAATATTCTCAGCATCCTGATGCAGACGGTATTCATCGTGGCAGTAGTCAGTCTGATATGGGTAGTCTTCGGATATTCCTGGGCTTTCTCTACAGAATATGCCGATTCGGGCAATCCTCTGGCTTGCGTCATCGGTGGTTTCGATAAATGTTTCCTCCACGGCATCGGCTTGGATGCCATCATGCCTACAGGCATTCCGGAGCTCACCTTTGCAATGTTCCAGTGCATGTTCGCCCTGATTACTCCAGCCTTGATTCTCGGTGCCTTTGCCGAGCGTGTCAAGTTCAGTGGATATGTACTTTTCACCATCCTCTGGGTTATTATCGCTTATCTTCCAATGGCCCACTGGGTATGGGGAGGCGGTTTTCTGCAGGAGATGGGAGCCATAGACTTTGCAGGTGGTACCGTGGTTCATATCAATGCCGGTGTAGCCGCTCTGGTTATGGCACTCTGTGTAGGCAAGCGAGATGATTACCGTGCGGGTCATCCTATTACACCTCACAACATCACCTTCGTGTTCATGGGTATGTCATTCCTCTGGTTGGGATGGTTCGGTTTCAATGCCGGTAGCGGATTGGCAGCTGATGGTCTGGCAGCCAATGCCTTCCTGGTAACCCATATCGCCACAGCTGCTGCAGCCACCACCTGGATGCTCATCGACTGGATTGTGAACAAGAAGCCAACTACGGTAGGTGCTTGTACCGGTGCTGTTGCCGGACTGGTAGCCATCACTCCTGCAGCCGGCAGTACCGATATTTTCGGAGCTTTCTGCATCGGTATCATTTCCACCATCGTCTGCTTCTTCATGGTAGCGGTAGTAAAGGAGAAGTTCAAGTATGATGATGCCCTCGATGCCTTTGGTGTTCATGGTATGGGTGGTATTCTGGGATCTATCCTCACCGGTGTCTTCGCCACTCAGTATGTAACAGGAGCCGAAGGTGTACAGGGTGCCCTCTATGGCGACTGGCATCAGCTTTGGGTTCAGGTTGTAGCCACCGTGGTAAGCATCATCTACAGCGTTGTAGTTACCTATATTATCTTCAAGGTAGTAGATAAGAGTGTAGGTGTACGTGTAGACAAGCGAGTAGAGGAGGAAGGTCTCGACATCTACGAGCATGGTGAGAGTGCTTATAGCAACTAATTGCGAAATTCGATTATCAGCATAAAATTTAGGTCAATGGTGTTTCATTTTGAGGAATGAAACACCATTTTTTTTGAGAAATCCTCAACTTGCACAATGAAAATGCCACAATCTGCACAATGAAATAGCCTCAACTTGCACAATGAAAATGCCTCAACTTGCACAATGAAAATGCCTCAACTTGCATAATTTAACGTTTAAAATGCTAGTATTCAATAACTTTTGATTATCTTTGCAGCGGTGCTTAAAAAATATGATTATGAAGAAATATAAGGCAAGAATAGCAGATAAAATGTTAAGTCGGAGACTTTTGGGGAGTGGTGCCGTTTTGATACAAGGCCCCAAGTGGTGTGGAAAGACGACAACTGCAGAACAGCAAGCAAAGAGCGTTGTGTATATGGATGATCCTGAATACATGGAGCAGAATGTGGAACTTGCAAATCTTTCTCCCAAAAAGTTGCTTTCAGGAGAAGTGCCTCGTCTTATTGATGAATGGCAATTAGCCCCGCAACTTTGGGATGCTGCCCGTTTTGAGGTAGATCATAGGGATGAACTAGGGCAATTCATCTTTACTGGTTCTGCAGTCCCTGTTGATACAAGCAAAATTCACCATTCAGGGACTGGTCGATTTGCATGGTTGACAATGAGAACAATGAGTCTTTCTGAATCTGGCGATTCTACAAATGAAGTCAGTCTTGAAGAATTGTTTGCCAATCCCGTAGCAGATGTTTTTGCAACTAATCCTCTCAACATTGATTCTCTGGCATGGTTGATATGTCGGGGTGGTTGGCCAAAGGCAACGATGGTTAGTAAGGAGGTAGCACTTGATATGGCATATAGATATTATGAAGCCGTGGTGCACTCTGACATTTCTCGTGTAGATAATGTGAGCCGTGATCCGGAAAGAGCAAAAAGAATATTGCGTTCTCTAGCAAGAAACCAATGTGCTCAGATAACGGTAAATACTATCTGTGCTGATTTGGAGAATAATGATGTTGTAGCCACCAATCGCAATACGGTGGCTTCCTATATTGAAGCATTGAAGAAAATTTTCGTATTGGAAGATTCCTTGGCATGGAATCCAAATTTGCGAAGTAAAACGGCTATTCGCACTTCGGATACCCGATATTTTTCTGATCCTTCTATTGGTGTTGCGGCTTTAGGTATAGGTCCAAATGATTTGGTGAATGATCTCAGTACGATGGGTTTGTTCTTTGAATCAATGTGTATCAGAGACTTGCGTGTTTATGCCGATGCTATTGATGGAACAGTGTATCATTATCGTGATGGTAATGGTTTGGAGTGTGATGCTGTAGTTCATTTGCGTAATGGGAATTATGGACTGATAGAAGTTAAATTGGGTGGTGAGAAGAACATCGAAGAAGGAGCAAAGAATCTAAAGCTCTTGGCTTCTAAAATCGATGATACGAAAATGAAATCCCCATCTTTCCTTATGGTTCTGACAGGTACATCTCGTTATGCAGTTCGCAGGGATGATGGCGTCTATGTTGTGCCAATTGGTTGTTTGAAAGATTAATCAAAATACAGAATCTTTGTACTCTAGCACCTTGACTGTATGTTTAGTACGGTCGGGGTGCTATCTTTATATAATAAGGTGTAAACCGTTTTTTTACTGTAATCTCCTGATTCTTCTCCTTTTCTAGTGCTTTTTTATGTTAAATCTCTATGTTGTTTGGTGACAACATCAAATATTCTTTTTATATTTGTCAACAAATTAAAGAGTAGACAATTATGATTAATGAATCATTTTCTATAAGATTGCGGGAAGCGCGACAGATGATGGGGCTCAGCATGGATAAACTCGTAGAGCGAACCAACGGAGCCATCACCAAGCAGAGCATCTCCCGATATGAGAAAGGCATCATGCGCCCTAAGCGTGATGCCCTGCAAGCCATAGCCAAAGCCCTCAATATCAGCGAGGAATATTTCGAAGGAACCAATCTCAAGATAGATATGCCTATGCTCCGTACCACCTCCAATGGCAAGTTGTCCGAAGACGAGTTGCAAGCCCTTGAAGCAAAACTCTCTTTTTGGGCAGAGCAGTATCTAGCCAAGGAGAAAGAAGCGGGTTTTCCTACCCGGTTCAAGAATCCGATAAAAGGCACCAAGGTATCAACCCTTGAAGATGCCATCCATGCTGCCGACCTTCTTCGTGAAAAGTGGCATTGCGGTGATGGACCTATCGCCAGTATCCTGAGACTCTTGGAAAGAAAAGGTATCATGATACTTGCTGCAACTCTCCCGGATTATGTCTTCGGAATGAGCACCTGGGCAGATAAGAAGCATCCGTTGATGGTTCTGGATATGCGTCAGAAGAAAACAACAGTAGAACGTCTTCGCTTCACGGCAGCTCATGAGTTAGCTCATCTGCTTCTTGCCTTTCCTGTAAATGCAGAGTTAGATATAGAGAAGCGATGCAATAAATTTGCCGGTTTCTTTCTATTTACTCGGCAAGCTTTAATTGAAGAGATGGGAGGCGAAAAGCGAGATGTGCTTACGCTTGAAGAAATGATAGATCTCAGGGAAGTTTATGGTATTTCAATAGCTGCTCAAGTGCATGCAGCCTGGGATATCCGTATGATTTCCCGTGAACACTACGACTGGTGGTTTGATGAGAAAATCAAGAAGAACAGGTTGGAAGTTGGTTGGGGGGAGTATATATTTCCTGAGACTATCGGAAGAGAGAAGAGGATGGAAGTTAGAACAAGAAAATGACAAAAGTAAAAATGAAAATGGCTGAAATAATATCACATATATATCAAGATAATGTAGGGCGTTGGATTATACAATCTAATGAGGAACATTCTGTTGGTGTAGCTAGGCTTGCTGCTCGTTTCGCTGGTGAATTTGGTATGAGTGAATGGGGGAAAGTTTTGGGGCTACTTCATGATAAGGGTAAGGAATCACAAGCTTTTCAGCAACATATCAGGAAAGATAGTGGATATGAGCCTGATATTAAAGTTTGTGGTAATTATAACCATGCATTTATTGGTGGAGTTTTGGCACGAAAACTTTATGGTAAATCTGCAGATATTTTCTTCGTTAATCAAATAGTGTCTCATCATACAGGCTTACATGATTATGATGAGATAGAAGGAATTCTTAATCAGAATATTCCTGCAGAAGTTAATATCAATATAGGAAAGGAAAAATTAAATGTACCTGCTTTTAAGATTCAAACTAATGATTTTCATCATTTAGCTCGTATGATGTTTTCATGTTTGGTGGATGCCGACTTTCTTGATACTGAAGCTTTTATGGATAAAGAATCTTCTATGTTAAGACGGAATAAAGCTACGTTATATGATTTGCTGCCTTTACTTGAAAATAAACTGAAGGATTTGAAAGCTAAAGCAGATAATTCTAATGTAAATGCAATAAGAAATCAAGTCCAGCAGCAATGTATTAAAATGGCAGATACTGAAATAGGTTTTTATAGTTTGACGGTACCAACTGGTGGAGGAAAAACTTTGTCTTCTTTGGTATGGGCAATGAAGCATGCTATCAGAAATGGTCAGAAAAGAATTATTATAGCCATTCCATATACAAGTATCATTGTTCAGACGGCATCTGTTCTACGAAGCATTTTTGGAGAAGAGAATGTTTTGGAGCATCATAGCAATGTGGATCCTGAGCATATTAAAGACGAAAGACTTCAGGAGAAAATGAAGTTGGCGACAGAAAATTGGGACTATCCGATAATTGTAACAACTAATGTGCAATTATTTGAATCTATGTTTAGCAATAAGCCATCTGTTTGTAGGAAGCTCCACAATATAGTCAACAGTGTAGTGATCTTAGATGAGGTGCAGACACTTCCGATGGATTATCTTCAACCTGTTGTGGATTCATTGAAAACGTACCATAAACTATTCAATGTTTCTTTCTTGTTCACTACGGCAAGTCAGCCCGTGTTAAGTGGACTTATAGAAGGATGTAATCCGAGGGCAGCCTTCAAAGGGATTGACCGTATTACAGAAATCATTCCTCGAGAGTTTAAGTTGCATGACAAGTTGCGAAGGGTAAAATTAAGTATCAATAATGAAGGAAGAACTTATGATGAGGTTGCAGAGATGTTGAGCAAGCATAAAAGAGTGCTTTGTATTGTTAATACACGTCGTGATGCGAAAGAACTCTATACACGTTTGCCGCAAGAAGGGATTACATTACATCTTTCAAAGATGATGTGTCCGGCACATATTAGCGAGACGTTAGAAAAGCTCAAAAATGCTCTAAAGGACGATACGAATGAAGTTATTCGTGTTGTCTCCACGCAATTGATAGAAGCTGGAGTTGATATAGATTTTCCTATTGTATATAGGCAAGAAGCTGGACTTGACTCTGTATTGCAAGCTGCCGGCCGATGTAATCGAGAAGGAAAGAATGGTTTGAGTACTACTTATGTCTTTTCTTTGTCTAAAGAGCATAATCTTCCTAAAGGAGAAATGCAGGCTGCAAATTATGCAAGATTAAGTCTTGGTACAGGGATAGATTGGTTTGCTCCAGATGTGATGACATCATATTTCAAGCAATTATATTGCAGAAAGGAATGTTTCGATGTAAAGAATATGAAGCATTATCTTTATAATCCTAAGGAAATATGTTTTGCTACTGCTGCAAAAGAGTTTCAGATGATTGAAGATAATGGTATCAATGTTGTTGTCTGTTGGAGAAATAGTTTCGAGCTTATTCAACAATTATTGGAAAAGGGACCTTCATATATACTGATAAAGAAGCTGTCGAAGTATATCGTAAATATCACTAAGACAGACTTTAAAACTTTGTTAGATATGGGTGTCATTAGTGAGAAAAAAGAGGGACTCTTTGTTGTCGATTATAAACAGCAGTATGATGAACATATAGGCTTGTGCATCGATAATAATTGGGCAAATGAAGTATTAATACAATAAAAATATAATGGTATGGAATATACTGATAAAGAATATTGTTTGGAGGTGTGGGGCGATATGGCTTGCTTCACAAGACCCGAACTGAAAGTTGAACGTGTAAGCTATGATGTGATTACTCCATCAGCTGCACGAGCTATATTCGAGGCTATATTTTGGAAGCCTGCCATTCATTGGCAGATAACCAAGATAGAGGTGTTGAAACCTATCAAATGGACTTCTGTAAGAAGAAATGAGGTGGGGGCGGTAGCTGGTAAATCTGTCATCTTTATAGAGGAAAAACGCCAGCAGAAAAATACTTTGCTTTTAAAAGATGTTGGTTATCGAATTTGGGCAAAGATGGAGTTCCGTTCTGTATTGAAGCGAAAGGCAGAAGGAGATTTGTTTTCTCATGAGCCGGGTAAAGATGAGAATCCGATGAAGTATTATCAGATGTTTGAGCGTAGAGCAAGCAAGGGACAATGTTTCAATCAGCCTTATCTTGGTACTCGTGAGTTCTCTGCCTCTTTCCGTCTCGTTAATCCTGATGATGAGGCATTGACTCCACCAATATCTGAAGAGCAAGGTGGTACTAAAGACTTAGGAATCATGCTCTATGATATGGATTTTGCTGATAAGAAAAACATCCAGCCAATGTTCTATCGTCCACAGATGAAAGATGGCGTAATTATTGTTCCACCAATTAATAGTGAGGAGATTTTAAAATGATATTAAAAGCATTATATGATTATTATAATAGATGCGGTGATGATATCGTTCCTATGGATATGGCGTATGTTGATTTTTATTATTCTATTGTCTTAGATGAGAAAGGAAATTTCATACGTCTTGAACCTTTAGGAGGTGATAGTGGTTTGCCGCTTCTGACGTTTCGTCCAGAAGAGCGTACGTCAGCTCCAGTACCGCATTGTATGGGAGATCATGCGGGTTATATTTTAGGCTTAAAAGAAGTAAAAGCAAAAGACAATTTTGATTATGCTAAAGAAATGACTCGAAATGAGAAAACTTTGACTGCTTTTAAAAAAGATGTAGAAAACTTTTTTAATATCTTGCCGGATAATAGTTTTGTGCAGGCTATACATGCTTTCTATAAAAAGTTTAGTTTGGAAACAATCAATGCTATTAAACATGATTCGCATTGGGGTGATTTCTGTAAGTATCTTGCAAAAAATATAACATTCAGCGTGATAGGAATAAATGGATATGCAGCTAGTGACAATGAAATTCTTCAAGTAAAGAAACGGAGTAAGTCAAACGAAAACAAGAAGGCTGTCTGTCTTATAACAGGAGTAAAGGAAAAGCCTGTTAATACGACTTATAGTTCGTTCATTTTGGGAGGAAAGAGCAATGCTAAACTTGTTGCTTTCCAGGTTAATTCTGGCTATGATTCTTATGGAAAGAAAATGGGGCTAAATGCGCCTATATCAGAAGAAGCTGAGTTTAAATATACTACGGCTTTATTGAAACTATTATCAAAGAATTCTCGAAATAAGTTCCGAATTGGCGATCGTTCATTTATTTTTTGGGCGTCCTCTAATAACGAGGCAGCAGAGCAGACAGAAAAAAGTCTCTTTGATCTGTTGGGATATAACGAAGAAGTGAATGATGATCCAAATGCTAAGATAGAGCAAGTGCGCAAGGTGTTTACTGCTATATATTCTGGAAGTTTGAAAACATCATTAGAAGACCGCTTCTATATACTTGGACTTGCTCCAAATTCGGCTAGAATAGCCGTTGTATATTGGTCGGAATGTTCTCTGAAAGAATTTGCAGGAAAGATATTGTGTCATTTTAAAGATATGGAAATCAAAGATACTCGTAATGATAAGAAACCATATATGGGAATCAAGAGTATGCTTTCAGCTGTCACTCTTAACGGGAAACAGTCTGAAGCTACCCCTAATCTTCCTGAAGCTATTGTCAAAAGTATCTTCCAAGGAACACCATATCCATTCACTTTATTTTCTGCATGCATTCGCAGAATAAGAGCAGAGGCTGGCAGCAAAGATGCAATTCGTATTGCTCGTATGGCAATCATCAAGGCATATCTCAATAGAACAAGTAGTAATAATAAAAAAATAGAAATTATGTTAGACAAGAGTAACACTAATCAAGGCTACTTATGTGGTCGTCTTTTTGCAGTTCTTGATAAAATTCAAGTAGATGCAAATGGAGGTAGCAGCATACGTGAAAGATATATGAATGCTGCCAGTGCAACACCAGCTTCAGTGTTTGCTACAATTCTTAATCTTTCTTCACATCACATGGAGAAGTTGTCGAATCAGGGTAAGAAAATCTTCTTTGAGAAGATGAAGCAGGAGATTATTGATAAGATTCCTGCAACAGGTTTCCCTGCACATCTTGATCTTCAAGACCAGGGTAGATTCTTTATTGGATACTATCATCAGAAACAAGAATTCTTTACGAAGAAAGAGGAAGAGAATAAAGATTAAAATATTAACGTTTAAAAATAAATATTATGGCTGAATTAAAAAATAAAATTGATTTCGTGTACATTTTTGATGTTCAGGATGGTAATCCTAATGGAGACCCAGATGCAGGTAATCTTCCTCGTGTGGATGCAGAGACAGGTATGGGCTTAGTTACTGATGTGTGCTTGAAGCGTAAGGTGCGCAACTATGTGCAGGTAGCAAAAAGTCTGGCTGATGGGTATGATATTTTTATCAAGGAGAAGGCCGTTCTCAACAATGAGATAGATAAGGCACATGATGACTCAGAAGTCAAGAGCGCAAAAGACAAAACGGCAGCAGCTCGTTTATTTATGTGCAAGAACTATTATGATATTCGTACTTTTGGTGCTGTAATGTCTACAGGAAAGAATGCAGGACAGGTAAGAGGTCCTATTCAGCTTACATTTGCTCGCTCTGTAGATTCAATTGCAACTGCTGAACATTCTATTACTCGAATGGCGGTAGCTACAGAAAATGAAGCAGAAAAGCAGAAAGGTGACAACAGAACTATGGGTCGCAAAGCAACTGTCCCTTATGGTCTCTATGTTTGTCATGGTTTTATCTCTGCTAATCTTGCAAAGCAAACAGGTTTTTCAGAGGATGATCTTCAACTATTCTTTGATGCATTGAAGAACATGTTTGATGTTGACCGTTCTGCAGCAAGGGGCTTGATGAGTGCTCAGAAATTAATCGTATTCAAACATGATTCTGTTCTGGGTAATGCTCCTGCGAATAAATTGTTTGATTTGGTGAAAATCAAGAAGAATACAGATGTACCACGTTCATTTGGCGATTATGAAGTTACGGTACCTTCTCAAGAGGAGTTGGATAAGAAATATCCTGGTGTGACAGTTGAAGAATTGATTTAGTATCATCATGTATACTGAAGACGAAATGCTCATGTTGTCGGGGATACAGCACTTTATGTTCTGCCCTCGACAATGGGCTTTGATTCATATCGAGCAACAATGGGCAGAAAATAAACTGACGACAGAAGGACTGATTCTACACAAGAACGTAGATAATCCCTTCTATCGTCAGAAAAATGGTGATGTTATCACACTTCGCTCCCTCCATATTGCCTCTAAAGAATTAGGATTGTATGGTATAACTGATGCAGTAGAACTTGTTCCAACTGATTCTTCAGAAGATGCTATAACTCATAATCGCTACAAAGGATATTGGAAACCATACCCTGTGGAGTATAAAAGAGGTCATCATAAGCCTGATGAAAGAGATGAAGTACAATTGGCTGCCCAGGCAATGTGTCTCGAAGAAATGTATGGTATCCATATTCCATACGGTGCATTGTATTATGATGAAGTAAAACATAGAGAAACAATTTCTATTTCTGAGTCATTAAGAAGTACGACTATTCAATGTGCCCGTCAGATGCATGAGGTATTTAAAAGCGGTATCTTGCCAAAAGCTAACAAACAGCACCATTGCAAGAATTGTTCTCTGGTAAATCTCTGTATGCCAGAAATGAGTGATTGTACTCTAGTATCAACCTATTTAAACAAGAATCTATATGAGGATATTACTTAATACATTATACGTGACCACACCTGAAGCCTATCTAAGTAAAGATGGGTTGAATGTTGTGATATCAGTGAAGCAAAACGAGATATTCCGTATTCCTATCCATAATATAGAGCAAATTATTACTTTTGGTTATATGGGGGCAAGTCCAGGATTGATGAAACTGTGTGCAGATAATAATGTTTCTCTAACCTTCCTTTCACCACAAGGAAGATATATCAGCCGTTCGCAAGGTCCGACTAGGGGAAACGTTTTACTGAGAAAAGCACAATATAAGAATTCTGATGAACCTAACTATGCTCTTCATCTCAGTAAACTTTTCATAGGAGGAAAAATCCAAAACTATCGTAATATCTTGCGTCGCTTTATTAGAGACAATGGAGATGATGAGGCTATAGAACGTGTTTGCGAGGAACTGCTTCGGTGCAAAAGAAGAGTTTTGAATGCTGAATCTATAGATAGTGTGAGGGGAATAGAAGGAGAAGCTGCCACTGCTTATTTTGGTGTATTCTCACGCCTTCTTCTAAATCAGAAAGAAGATTTTGTATTTGAAGGTCGCAATCGTCGTCCACCAAAAGATGCGATTAATGCGATGTTATCTTTCGTATATACTCTTATATGTAATGATATGACATCGGCTTTGGAGACTATTGGCTTAGACCCATACGTAGGGTTTATGCATACTTTAAGACCAGGGCGTGCATCTTTATCTTTGGATATGATGGAGGAGTTGCGAGCATATTTGGGTGATAGATTAGTTCTATCTTTAATCAACAGAAAACAGATTACCATCAAAGATTTCGTCAAGCAGGGTGACGAAGGTATCGTCATGACAGACTCGGGGCGTAAGATTATATTGTCTGCTTGGCAAAACAGAAAGAAGGAGCAGATTATTCATCCTTATTTAAATGAAAAGGTAAGTATAGGTCTTCTTCCTTATGTTCAAGCAATGTTGTTGGCGAGATTCATTCGTAAGGATATTGATGATTATCCAGTATTTTTAATCAAGTAGTGTATGTTTGTATTGATTACTTATGATGTAAACATTACCTCGGCTCATGGTGCGAAACGTTTACGCAATGTAGCAAGGGCGTGTTTGAATTACGGAAAGAGAGTTCAAAACTCTGTTTTTGAGTGTATCTTGACGGAATCTCAGTTTTTCGTATTAAGGGACCAGTTGAAAGGGATTATTGATACTGAACAAGATAGTATTAGGTTCTATATTCTTGGGAAAAATTGGAAACGTAAAGTTGAGACTTTGGGTAAGGATATGGGGCTTGACTTTACTGGTGAGCTTATCATTTAATGTATGAGGGTGCGAACCTATAGTATTGCAAAATACCCTATAGTTTCGCACCTTCTTAAAATCAGTGACTTACAAATATTATGCCTTTTATAATATTTTACGTGTAATTATTTTGCCATCTTTCGCAAAATAATTATCTTTGCATTATGATATTCAGCTATTTGCTGAATATGCAGTCACACCCTTCGTGGGTGTGTGGATTGAAACAGCCTTACCAATAGGCATTCTACCAAGCATAAAGTCACACCCTTCGTGGGTGTGTGGATTGAAACTAGGCGATGTCTCTGCCAGTGGTAATGTTGGTAGGTCACACCCTTCGTGGGTGTGTGGATTGAAACTGCAAAGAAACAGATGCATCAACAGAACGTGTAGTCACACCCTTCGTGGGTGTGTGGATTGAAACTCGTTATGTTCAGACGGCTAGCGAAAAAATGTCTTGTCACACCCTTCGTGGGTGTGTGGATTGAAACTAAAAATTATTCGCCTTATGAATAAAATTTCTAAGTCACACCCTTCGTGGGTGTGTGGATTGAAACATCGGAAGATAAGACCTGCGATGAAATCGCAGGGAGTCACACCCTTCGTGGGTGTGTGGATTGAAACACATACAAACTCGATGATACATCGAATTTGGAAGTCACACCCTTCGTGGGTGTGTGGATTGAAACTGATAAGATTGATGATATTTTGCCATAACTCTTATGTCACACCCTTCGTGGGTGTGTGGATTGAAACACGCTGAACAGGTCAAGCAGATAGTCACAAAAAGTCACACCCTTCGTGGGTGTGTGGATTGAAACATCCACACCTTCAGGAATCTGCCAGGAACCCTCTGTCACACCCTTCGTGGGTGTGTGGATTGAAACACGGGCTTATTTTCCGTATTTGTCGTAATCGATAAGTCACACCCTTCGTGGGTGTGTGGATTGAAACCCTAAAAGTATGCGCGTACCTTTGCGCCTGGAGGTCACACCCTTCGTGGGTGTGTGGATTGAAACACAATCAGCACCAACAACGACCAAGCATCGATTAGTCACACCCTTCGTGGGTGTGTGGATTGAAACAAAAGATTGTATTATGGAAATGACAGATGCAAAAGGTCACACCCTTCGTGGGTGTGTGGATTGAAACTTGCGTCTGCCCACAAATCCAAAGATGTAAGCAGTGTCACACCCTTCGTGGGTGTGTGGATTGAAACCATTCCATAAAGGTTCGATTAAATCAATATCCATGTCACACCCTTCGTGGGTGTGTGGATTGAAACTCTTTATATCAATATTGTCAAAGAAAGAAGACCTTGTCACACCCTTCGTGGGTGTGTGGATTGAAACCGATATTCTCTGCCTCACTCCATCCGAAGAGGAAGTCACACCCTTCGTGGGTGTGTGGATTGAAACAGAAGCTCATAGAGAGGATCATCGAAGAATGAAGGTCACACCCTTCGTGGGTGTGTGGATTGAAACTTTGGCCTTCGCAAAGGCTCTACCAAAAGTTTAGTCACACCCTTCGTGGGTGTGTGGATTGAAACGCAAAGGCTCAACCAAGAGTTTAACGTACAGTGTGTCACACCCTTCGTGGGTGTGTGGATTGAAACGTCTCTATTGTGATAAGAGTGGCGCAGTAACAAAGGTCACACCCTTCGTGGGTGTGTGGATTGAAACGCTTCACGGCTATCTGCTATCGTGCGCAAGTTGCGTCACACCCTTCGTGGGTGTGTGGATTGAAACTGCTTTTCCTCAATGTACCACTTATCCAACTGTAAGTCACACCCTTCGTGGGTGTGTGGATTGAAACTAACAAGGTGATAGAAGCCGCTTTTATAGCGGGGTCACACCCTTCGTGGGTGTGTGGATTGAAACATACTCAGAAATATCGCCTTGTTTCTGTTTGAGAGTCACACCCTTCGTGGGTGTGTGGATTGAAACATATCACTAAGACGAGTAAGAATATACACATCTGTCACACCCTTCGTGGGTGTGTGGATTGAAACTGACATATCAGGAGATGTACCATCACCGACACGGAAGTCACACCCTTCGTGGGTGTGTGGATTGAAACCGAAAAAGCCTTTAGATTTAGCCATAATAACTCAGTCACACCCTTCGTGGGTGTGTGGATTGAAACACACAAGATAAAAGCATATAAATAATGCTCAGAAGTCACACCCTTCGTGGGTGTGTGGATTGAAACAGCCGTAGTAGACACGTTCAAGCGTGCTTTTGAGGTCACACCCTTCGTGGGTGTGTGGATTGAAACACTCTCGATGAACTCATCAAGTCATCAACAGCAAGTCACACCCTTCGTGGGTGTGTGGATTGAAACTTTGCTTTTGACTTTAAGAATAAGAATATTTCCGTCACACCCTTCGTGGGTGTGTGGATTGAAACCCCTTGAATGTTGGCGGGAGTTCTTCAAGAATGGTCACACCCTTCGTGGGTGTGTGGATTGAAACTGCATCGAACTTGAAAGTGAAGCCTGGCAGTGAAGTCACACCCTTCGTGGGTGTGTGGATTGAAACTTATCATACAAATTAGGCTGATACCTGGTTTTTGGGTCACACCCTTCGTGGGTGTGTGGATTGAAACCCACTTAGCATACCGATAAAAGTCATTAGCAATGTCACACCCTTCGTGGGTGTGTGGATTGAAACTTATCATGATAGGAGGGTAGAAGCAATCTGAAAGTCACACCCTTCGTGGGTGTGTGGATTGAAACTTGATAAGATGTGCGTGCACTTTGCGTATTGGGCGTCACACCCTTCGTGGGTGTGTGGATTGAAACTTAGCATCTGCTTTAGCTTTAGCAACATTAGCTGTCACACCCTTCGTGGGTGTGTGGATTGAAACCACCCAATGCGTGGAAGGTCTCATCAACAACAAGTCACACCCTTCGTGGGTGTGTGGATTGAAACAGAAAGATAATTATAATAAACGTCTCGATTCATGGTGTCACACCCTTCGTGGGTGTGTGGATTGAAACTGAAAATCATCGAGTTTATCGAAAGACGCACGCAAGTCACACCCTTCGTGGGTGTGTGGATTGAAACGAGACAGAAGAATTCGGTGCTCAAAGCTGTAGCCCGTCACACCCTTCGTGGGTGTGTGGATTGAAACACTGGTGTTTTACCTACTTCTCAGTTTGGTTCTGAAAGTCACACCCTTCGTGGGTGTGTGGATTGAAACAACTGGGCGATTACGTCTATGCTCCGGTATCATCGTCACACCCTTCGTGGGTGTGTGGATTGAAACACGAAGAAGATTGTAATCTACATCTTCCTGATGAGTCACACCCTTCGTGGGTGTGTGGATTGAAACCAGCCAATGAACTGGGAGAACACCGTAGCCTTCTGTCACACCCTTCGTGGGTGTGTGGATTGAAACGGTCTGTACAAGAATCAGAGAGACCAGTACGATGCGTCACACCCTTCGTGGGTGTGTGGAATGAAACAGAAAACAGATTTTATTTTCTGAGCCCACTTGAAAAAGTCATTTTTACGAAAACGTGCCATTGATTGTCAATAAGTTACAATGACAAAAAATATGATTCGGGACTTCTTTAAGTGGACTCAGTTTAGTATTATACAGCAATCTCTAGTTATAAGTGTTCAGAATGTGTCTCCTCCTGCCACAGCATTTGACTCCTTCGGTCACCGCATTCGACTCCTCCAGCCACCGCATTCGACTCCTCCAGCCACCGCATTCGACTCCTCCAGTCACCGCATTCGACTCCTTCAGTTATCGCATTCGACTCCTTCAGCTATCGCATTCGATTCCTTCAGCTATCGCATTCGTCTCCTTCAGCCACTGCATTCGACTCCTTCAGCTATCGCATTCGTCTCCTTCGGTCACTGCATTCGACTCCTTCAGCTATCGCATTCGTCTCCTTCAGCTATCGCATTCGACTCCTTCAGCTAATGCAGCCGTCTCATTCAGCTAACTCTGTCGTCTCCTTCAGCCACCGCAGCCGTATGTGTCAACTCAATGAAGTAAATGAACTCGTGAAATGAAGTAGATGAAGTCGTGAAATGAAGTGGATGAGTTCGCATAATGAAGTTCATGATTTCTGCACAATTGTCAATACATGCAAATGGTAAAGCAAAAAGTGGTTTACTCCTACCTTTATGATTCTTATACGAAAATGTTTTTCTGTTTTTATTGCCACATCTGTCACCAATGCATTTAACTCTCTGATTATAAGTGAATAATGCGTGGCAGTAAGCGGTATTTCTGTTGCCACCTAATGCCACGCATTGCCACACTCTTTTTATGAGGGAATGAGATGGAAGGTGAGCTGGTTATTTCCTAACTACCAGATACTCAGTACCAAACCTTGTTCTTCGGTTCTTCAAACCTTCTATATTCTGAAGCTCTCTGCCCAATTTCTGTATACTCGAAACCTGGAGAGAAGAGCCGAATTTCTGCTTCAAAATGTCGAAAATGGCGGCTGCCATCAGATATTCGCCATTTTCCGGGGTACTTGCAGGCTCGAAGACCTGCAGAAAACATTGCTTGATAGGGGAAATCTGCTCAAATTGTCTGTTATATTTCATGATGATGGCGGTTTTCTTGGCGTCGAAATAGGATTTTTCGCCACGCTCCAAAGCTTGCATCGCCTGCGCATAAAGTTGCTCATAGTTCAGTCTGCCACTCACATCGATAGGTCCCGTCAGTTCTACTCCCAGGAAACGGCGGTTGCCGGATGGGTCGGAAAGAATATCTGTCATGTTGCTGGTGGCGATGAAGGAGGCTAGACGAGGGTATTCCTGTACATGACTTCCGTATGGCGGCTTGATTTTCACCGTAGGCAACTGCAGCAGATTCTTCAGAAATCCCTGCTGCACCTGTGGTGAAATCTGATTGAACTCATCGAGATTGATGAGCAGAAATTGTGACATCGCCTGCAATACCTGACGTTTTTCTGACAGAATCATATTGTCGGTAAAGCCCCACGATAATTCGGTAGGGATGAGACGGCGGCAGAAGGTGCTCTTGTTGTAACCTTGCTTGGAAATGAGCAGCGGCATGGTACTGTTGCCATATTGACGGCGATACATGCCGCGCCACTGGTCAACCATTCCCAGAAACCAGGTGTAAAACCAGTCTTCCCAATGAGGATTGTTGGTGGGTACGGTTCGTGCCAGGGCACGGATGCGGTCCTTGCCGTCCCATTTTCCCAGACAGTCATAGAGATAGGACTCTATTGGGCTGTAGTTTCTGATGCGGTCTGATTCTAGAAAATTCCTTACATCCTTGATGCTTACGTGGATGTCGGCTATCTGAACATCCAGCGTCATGCTTTTCTGCACACGGGCATCCACCGGTCTGAAATCGCCAACCCATGAATTGTTCGGGCGGTATTCGGTATATTTCATCACGGTATTGTAACGGAACTGGTACCGGCTCTCCAGGTATCTGATCATCTGCAGAATTTCGGCACGGCCTTTTCTGCCTGAGGCTGATTTCTCCGTCTTCCTGTCTTTGGAATGGGTATCGTAAGCGGTGCCCACTATCTGGCGGAGTTTCTCTTCTGTCACATGTCCCCAGTTGTTGCGGCGGATATGGATGAAAGCTTCTTCTTCGCTGAGGCCCATGTTGCAGAGCTTGATGGCGATGGCTGAGAAACCGGCAAGGAACCGGTCTTCATTGTTCTGCCATGAGATGTTGGCTTTTTTCATCTCTTCCTTCGTCTCTTCTGCTGCCTTGCGGTAAAGAAACTCATAGTCATCGTATGTCTTTAAATCGTCTACATTTTTAGGGGCTGAGGCTACCTTCTTCATATTTTGGGAGATGCGCATCGCCACAGCCTTACTGCTATAATAAGGAGAGGCATCCAGCGTAAGCATGAAGTTGGATGCCATTGATGGCTTTTCGGGTTTGATGGCTGCTTGTACCTGCGACTGGTAGAGCGTCTTTACCTGTTCGTAGGCAGACTGGTAGAGTAAGTCGGCATCGGCTTCTTTTGTCGGGATTTTTCCTTCTTCGTTGCAGATGCTTACGAGCACGATGAGGCTTCTGCCGTCGGCTCCTTCGAAGGCAGCGAAGGTCATCGGCAGCAGACTGACCGTCTTCTTGACAGCATCTTTTTCCAGGTCCGACATGAGGTTGATGAAGTGGAGCATCACCAGCCCGTTTGATTTCTGGAAGACGAGATTGCCGCTTTCATCCTTGTTGAATTCTGCGGCTGGATAAACGTGCTGCCATTCCTTGATGCCTTTATAGTACTGGTAGTCGGCCTCCATGAGCGGCACACTCATTCTGAAATTGGTGACACTCAGTTTGGCATCATCTTTAGCGATGCGCTCCAGAAACCGTTCTACGGTTTTCGAACTGACCATCAACTTGTTCTGTTTGTTGATTCTTGTAATAGTAAACTTCATATTTCTGCTAATTTATTGATAGGGTGATACTTAGAATTGCCGATGGTTTTGCCCAGCTTTGCCCGAAGCGTTGGGCAAATGTGACCAGCTACGCCGGGCATTCGTGACCATCGTGTCGGTCATTCGTGCTCATCGTGTTGGTCATCCGTACCCGTGTACATGGGTACGGATACTCATGTACACGGGTACGAGTGACCATGTACGTGGGTTAAAATCTTTATCGGCGTGCGGCTGTTAATAGTTGACCTCTTCTGCATAGCGGTCGAACCTCATGTTGGTGTATCCATGTTGCTGGCACCATTTCAGCACGTACTGCTGCTGTTCAGGCACGAGTCCTGTCTGTCCTAATTTATAGCGATAGTATGAAGTCTTGCTTCCGAAGTAGGAAGTCATGTGTACTCTGAAACTGGCTTCGTCTTTACGCTTCAGTTCTTCAAGAATATTCATAAAGCCGTATGCCATCTTCATCATCTGCAGTTGCAGGAAATGTTCGCACTTGTTGTTGTGGTAGGCATCGGGATAGATGGCGTAGCCTTTGGTCTGTTCCGGTTTTTTGTAGGTTACGGACAGATAGTGTGCACATTCCTGAGCCAGTGGACATTGCTGGTTGAAGCAATAGTCCCATGAGTTGTAAGCACTTTCTTTGTTGAAGTAGAGTCTGACTAAATCTGCTTGTGTCATTGGTTTTTGGGTTAAATGTGTATAAAGTGGTTTCACAGGAGTCGCAAGCTTCTAGGTGGAATCGGCAGGAATTTTTCCTGTTGGTTGCAAAAATACAAAAAATGTTCGAAACCGCATGCCTTTTTCTTCACTTTTTTAATGTTTTTCTGCGAAAACAATAAGTATTCCTCTGCTTTTTCGCTGAGATTCCCCGTTTTTCGCCCGAGTGTGGCAATAGGTGGCAATAGGTGATAATAGGAAATGCCCTTATTGCAACGCTTAAATAGCTAAAAACCAATTGGTTAACTTGAAGTGTGGCAATAGTGGCATTAGTTTTAGAAAAACGTTTCCTGTAATATAATGAAGAAAGATGCACTTTCCCTTTATCCCTTATACTTATTTTCATTCGGAAAAGACAAAAAAGTATAAATAGTGAATCATATAAATGGTCAAGTGAAATATTATCATTATCTTTGTAACTAAAATAATAGGTAACAAAACTATGACGCCAGAAGAAAAAGCAAGAGTCAAAATAGACCAATGGTTTGCTGATGCAGGATGGAAGGTTGTCAATCGGGATGAATACGAGCCTACCATCTCAGCCGTAGCTATTCGTGAGGGATTGCTTAAAGGCAATCTTGAAGCAGATTATTTCCTGTTTATCAATGGGAAAGCTGTCGGTGTGCTCGAAGCTAAACGAGAGGAAATTAATATTTCTTCCAATATTGTGAGTGAACAGGCTATCACATATGCAAAGAGTGTACCTGACTGTTATCAAGCCTGGCAAAAACCTTTGCCTTTCCTTTTTAAATCAAATGGCAAGGAAATAGAGTTTTTTGATTATAGACATCGTGAAACTTCAGAATGGGAAACTATCAGCCGCATTCTTACTCCTAAGGAAATAGTAAAGATGTTAGGTATAGACGACCCTTTTGCCGGACTTCCTACATTGAATAAGAAAGGTCTGCGAGAATGCCAATATGAGGCAGTCACGGAATTGGAGAAGAGCTTCCGTATAGGGCAAAATCGTGCATTGATGGTTCTAGCTACTGGTGCCGGCAAAACATATACGGCATGTCTCACGGCCTATCGCATGCTTAGCTATACTCCTATGCGTCGTGTTCTGTTTCTTGTTGACCGCAATAACCTCGGAAAACAGGCAGAAACAGAGTTTGGCACATTCCGCCTTACGGAAACTGGTGATGCCTTCAATACTATCTATGCAGTCAACAGGTTGAAGTCGGCTGAAGTACCAACAGACAGCAATGTGGTTATCTGTACCATACAAAGATTATTCTCACTCTTAAAAGGAGAAGAGATTACGGATACAGATGATGACGATGAAGATACAGCTGATGGTGAAGTAACATTACCAGACAACCCAAACTTACCACACGATTTCTTCGACCTTATCATTATAGATGAGTGTCACCGTTCTATTTATGGCAACTGGCGCAAGGTGCTAGAATACTTTGATACAGCTCGCCTTATTGGTCTTACAGCGACACCAATTCCAGAAACGATGGCATTCTTCAACAACAACCGTGTTGTAAACTATACGCTTGAGCAGTCAGTCATAGATGGTGTCAACGTCGATAGCCGCATCTATCGAATCAGAACAAAGGTAACAGAAGAAGGTGGAGCTATCATGCAAGGTCAGAAAACCAAAGTTGAGACTCGATACACTGGTGAAGTTAAAACCGTAAGCACAAAGGAAACGAAGACTTATACGAAAGAAGAGTTAAATCGAAGCATCATCAACCCTGCCCAGATAAAACTTATTCTTTCCACTTATCGTGATGCTGTCTATACAGAAATGTTCAATGACCCTCAAAGAGAGCCAAACATGGACTATCTACCCAAGACCCTCATCTTTGCGCTCAACGAAAACCATGCAACAAATATCGTTCAAATTGCTAAAGAAGTTTTTGGACGCACGGATGACCGCTTTGTTCAGAAGATAACCTATTCAGCAGGAGATAGCAATGAACTGATACGCCAGTTTCGTAACGACAAGGACTTTCGCATTGCCGTAACCTGTACTCTTGTGGCAACAGGAACAGATGTAAAGCCTCTGGAAGTCGTGATGTTTATGCGTGATGTGGCTTCAGCTCCCCTCTATACACAGATGAAAGGGCGTGGAGTCCGGACAATAGGTGATGAACAGCTGCGCAACGTGACACCTAATGCAATAAGCAAAGACTGTTTCTTCCTTGTTGATGCAGTAGGAGTAACCGAACATGAGCATATCATACCAGGTCAGTATGAAGGTCCAGAGACAGAGACCATCACATTAAAAGAACTATTGGAACGTATCGCTCATGGAAATCTGCCAGACAATTACCTCAAGCGGCTTGCTGCCACATTATCCAGACTTTACAATAAGGCAGATAATGCACAGCGACAGGAATTTGTCCGCATCGCTCATGATGACATGCTGGAAATTGCTCAACGCATCTATAATGCTCTCGATCCTGAGCACCAGCCACAATTGCCACCATACGTAGATATCAATGAACCTAACAATGAACGTAAGGGTTTGGTATCTCCGATAGCTAATCATGCCAATGTCCGTAAGTACATACTGATTCTTGCAGCTGGTTTTGTCAACACACTGATGCCTGGAGAAGATACGCTCATATCCAAAGGTTTCTCTATAGAAGAGGCTCAAAGTACCACAGATGCATTTGAACAATATTGCTGCGACCACTGTGATGACATAGAAGCTTTACGCATTCTATATAATAACGAGGGCGAACCTATCACCTATTCCATGCTGAAAGACTTGGAAAACAAGTTGAAGATGGAGAACAACCGCTTTGCACAAAAGCTCTTATGGAATTCATACGCCATCGTATATGGTGATAAAGTACGCCGCACGACCAGGAAGGAAGAATCGGAGGCTCTTACCAACATCATCCAACTGGTACGCTTCGCTTACCATCAGACCGAAAAACTGGAAAGTGCCTATCCTACGGCTCGAAGTATGTTTAATCTTTGGTATGGTCGAAAACAGATGGATATAACAGCGAAGCAGAAAGATTTGATAGGCAAGATAGTGGAATACATCGCAGCCAATGGAGCCTGCAACGTGCGAGAGATAAGGAAGAACGATGTCACCCATGCAGCCCAATTGATTGCAGCTTTCGGAAACATGAAGAAAGCTGACGAGGCTTTGGATTCCGTATATAAATTTATAGTATTAAGAACAACTGCATAGTATATAGATATGGCTAAAAATATAACAACTGAGCAAACGCTCACAAAAAAGGTATGGAATCTTGCTACGACATTAGCAGGAGTCGGAGTAGGATTTACAGATTACATCACACAACTCACCTATCTTCTTTTCTTAAAGATGGATGACGAGAATATGGAACTCTTTGGAGAGGATTCATCCATACCTGTTGGGTATAGATGGAAAGACTTGACAGGCTTGGATGGCTATGATCTCGTAAAGCAATATGAGAGTACACTCAAACTATTAAGTCAACAAGATGACCTCATCGGCACCATCTATACCAAAGCACAAAACAAGATTGACAAACCTGTCTATCTTAAGAAGGTAATCACTATGATAGATGAAGAGCAATGGCTCATCATGGATGGTGATGTAAAAGGTGCTATATATGAAAGCATCTTGGAGAAAAATGGTCAAGATAAAAAAAGTGGTGCTGGTCAGTACTTTACCCCACGTCCACTGATTAAAGCTATGGTTGACTGCTTGCAACCCCAAATTGGTGAGACTGTATGCGACCCCGCCTGTGGTACTGGTGGCTTCTTGCTTGCTGCCTACGATTACATGAAGGAACAAAGCCAGAATCGTGATAAATTGGACTTTTTGAACAACAAAGCGTTACATGGCAATGACATCACCCCACTTGTGGTTACACTTGCCTCCATGAACCTTTATCTTCATGGTATAGGCACAGACCACAGCCCTATCGTATGCGAGGACTCTTTGGAGAAAGAACCTTCCACCTTAGTGGATGTCATCCTTGCCAACCCTCCATTTGGCACACGCCCTGCCGGTTCTGTTGAAATCAATCGTCCAGACTTCTATGTTGAAACCAAGAACAACCAGCTCAACTTCCTTCAGCATATGATGCTGATGCTCAAAACTGGCGGACGTGCAGCAGTAGTCCTGCCAGACAATGTACTTTTTGAAGGCAACGCAGGAGAGACCATTCGCAAGAAACTCTTATCAGATTTCAATCTCCATACCATTCTCCGTTTACCTACAGGTATTTTCTATGCACAGGGAGTAAAGGCAAACGTACTATTCTTTACCAAGGGACAGCCAACTAAGAATATTTGGTTCTACGACTATCGCACTGGTGTAAAACACACCTTGGCTACGAACAAGTTAGAGCGTCACCACCTCGATGACTTTGTAACCTGCTATCATGCTGAGGACATCAATGCCCGCAAAGAGACATATGATGCAGACAAGAACCCATCTGGCAGATGGCGCAAGTATAGCATTGATGAAATCATGGCTCGTGACAAGACAAGTCTTGATATCACTTGGATAAAACAGGGTAATGATACTGAAGATTTACCATTGAGCCAATTGATGTCAAACATCAAGGAACAGAGCATGAATATCAGCAAGGCCGTAAGCGAGTTGGAGAAATTATTGAGTGGAATAAAGGAGGTATAAAATGGACAAAAGTTTGATAAACACTAACATCGAACAGCAGTTTACTGAAGTCGTAAATCTGATAGTTCAGCATCGAAGTAAAGCGTCTATGGCTGTCAATAAGGAGATGCTGCTCACAGCGTGGCATGTAGGTGCCTATGTTTCCAAGAAGTTAAAAAGTGAAGAATGGGGAAGCAAGGTAATTTCCCAACTATCTGAATATATTCGTTCTCAACATCCTGAGATAAAAGGATATAGTAGAAGAAACATATATAATATGGTGATGTTCTATGATGAATATTCTACGGACGCTTTCACTACGATAGTAGATAAGTATCTTGATGCTGAATTTGTGCAGCCAGTGGCTGCACAAATTGAAGTAAAACAATTAGTATCGAAAAGTAAGGCAGTACAATCAAAAAAAGGTGCTGCTGCATTTGTGCAGCCAGTGGCTGCACAAATGCCTAAAATATTGGAGTTGACAACGTTCACTAACCATATAGAAATATTGTGTCGTTGTAAACGTTATGAACAGCGGTTATTCTATATTCTTTATGCACATAAAGAAAAACTAGGAAAAAGAGAGATGCAGCGCTGTGTTGACAATGATACTTATTCCAATCTTCTCGGAAATAAAAGTAATATGTCGAAGGGATTATTAGAGCAATATCCTGATGCTCCTATTATGTTTAAAGACACTGTGTTTTTAGATTTTCTTGGGTTGCCAAAGAAATACAATGAAAGCAAATTGAAGAATGGATTAATAGAGCATATGAAGCAATTTATTCTCGAATTAGGTAAAGATTTCATCTTTATGGATCAGGAATATCCGCTCACCGTTGGTGCATCTACCTATAAGGCAGACTTGCTGTTTTTTCATCGCGGTCTCCAGGCACTTGTAGCGGTGGAATTGAAGAAAACCAAATTCCATCCTCGAGATCTTGGTCAATTAGAGTTTTACCTTGAAGCTCTTGACCGTGATGTGAAACGTTCCAACGAGAACCCTTCTATAGGCATCATTTTATGTCCTGATGTGGACAAGGTTGTTGTTGAATATGCTATGAGTCGCAGCATGAGTCCTACGATGGTGGCGGAATATAAGCGAATCTTAATTCCACAAGAAAAAATGCAACAACAATTAAGGGAATTCTGTCAGTTCTTCTCAAAAGAAGATAAATCTTAAAATTAATAGACAAATTAATAATGGACACAAAAGCATTAAGACAAAAGATACTCGACCTTGCTATTCACGGCAAGCTCGTTCCACAAGATCCCAACGATGAGCCTGCATCGGTGCTGCTCGAACGTATCCGTGCTGAAAAGGAAAGACTCATTAAAAAGGGAAAAATTAAGAAGGGAAAGAAGTCTGCAAAGACTTCTGATAAGCCGCATTATCCGTATGAGCTGCCGAAGGGGTGGGTGTGGACAACTGTTGAAGATGTTTGTTCTAAAATAGGCTCTGGCAGTACGCCAAAAGGTAGCAACTATTCAAAAGAGGGAATTCCTTTCTTTCGATCGCAAAATGTGTATAATTCTGGTATAGTAATGTCTGACATAAAATATATATCAGATGAAATTCACCAAATGATGATAGGAACAGAGGTTGTTGCTAATGATTTGTTGTTAAACATCACAGGTGGCTCATTAGGAAGATGTGCTGTCATACCTAGTAATTTTGAAAAAGGAAATGTTAGCCAACATGTTTGTATTTTGCGTCCAATAGTGATTAAGCCAGAATTTCTACATTGTTTCATCCTATCTTCATTCTTTGCAAAAAGTATGAAAATAACGGGAAGTGGACGTGAAGGACTTCCAAAATACAATTTGGAAAAAATGCTCTTACCATTACCACCGGAACAAGAACAAGAAAGAATTGTGGCAGAAACAAAACGATTGCAGAGTTTTGTTGATGAGCTTGAAACAAGTTGTGAAAACATGACAAAACTTGTAGCACAAGTCAAATCCAAAGTTCTCGACCTTGCTATTCATGGCAAGCTCGTACCACAAGATTCGAATGACGAGCCTGCTAGCGAACTCTTGAAACGCATCAATCCTAAGGCAGAAATCATAACTGATAACGGGCATTATCAGAAGTTACCTGTGGGATGGACTATTTGCAGATTAAAAG